>ERZ651768.1749-NODE-1749-length-15683-cov-3.761886_pt1 | contig 15683 bp, 5 predicted proteins | sample MGYA00514754_ERZ651768 | MGnify/ENA metagenome assembly ERZ651768
CATACGGGAGCCTTAGGAACCTATCGTGTGTTCAGCTACTATCCTGATGAGTGCGGTGATGGTGCTCTTGTGGTGAGTGCGTCAGGGTATCAGACCTATGTTCAGTCTGTTGGAGCTTTAGATTTTGAGCCGGGAGAATCGATAACACAGGATGTGGCACTGGTACTGGGTGATAATCCGGATCCTGGCGTGATGCAGGGTACGGTCTACTCTAACATTGATAATAACCCCATAGATGGAGCAGAGCTAGAGGCGTATAATACAAGTACGGGCCAGTTATTTTCGGGTCTTTCAAATGATAATGGCACCTACCAGTTATTTTTACCTGCCGCTGAGTATACGGTTACTGTTACGGCCACCGGGCACCAGGAACTGATGGAGACCTATACGATCATATCCGGAGAGACCCAGATCGTGAACTTTAACCTTGATCAGTGGGCCCGTATATCGGGGACAGTCACGAACACTGATGGCATTACTCTCTCTAGCGTAGAAGTTGTTGCATTGTCAGGCGGTGAGCAGGTGGCCGGAACGTTTACGATTGGTGATGGCACTTACGAACTCTATCTGAATGACGGGACCTATGATATTGGTGCCGGAACGAATGGTTACCATTCTCACTGGGACTACGGGATTGAGCTATCCGGAGTAGATGTGGTGCTTGATATATCCCTGGAGCAGGTACAACAGTTTGATGGTGGTGTAGCAGGCATGGTTTATCTGGATGATTCTGACAATAATCCACCGACCGTTACGATCAATTTCTGGAACGATACATACAATGCTTACACAATAACAGAAGAAAGTGGTGCGTATGCATTGGAGCTCATTAATGGAACCTACTCTGTGTATGCGGCTGCCGAAGGCTATACGAGTATTTTTATACCTGATACTATTACCGTAGAGAATAATGTTGTACCCTTTGATATTTATTTTGTCTCACCGGGTGATCCGCAGGCACCGGTCATTGTTCGTTTGGAAGATGTACCTAATGATCAGGGCGGGCAGATGGATCTTTCCTGGCACCCGGGAGACCCACAGGAGTATGATATATTTTATCAGTACAGCGTGTGGAGACAGGACTATGAGTGGACTCATATAGCCACTGTTCCGTATCATAATTTTGATGTTTATAATACTGTTGTGTCCACCCTTGGTGATTCAACGGACCAGGGAATATACTGGAGCACATACATGGTGACAGCGCACACCATAGATCCTTATGTGTTTTTTGACTCTCCGCCGGCTACGGGCTACTCCATAGATAATCTGTTCCCGGCTGTTCCACAGAACCTGTCCGCTGTGTTTAATGGTCAAACAGTACAACTGGACTGGTCAGAGCCAGATGACGACGATTTTGCCTACCACAATATATACAGACAGGACCTGGCATCATCGGACGCTGCGATTGTGTTTAGCGTTGTTGAAAACTTTTATCTGGATGAAATAAGTGAGTGGGGCGAGTTTGAGTACTGGGTCACGGCACTTGATCAAAATGGCAATGAGAGTGACCCGTCTGAGATCGTTTCGGTAACCCTTTCCCTGGAAGACGAAATTCTTCCTGATGAATTTGCCTTGCAGCAGAACTATCCGAACCCGTTCAATCCATCGACCCAGATACGGTACGCGTTGCCGGAACAGAGTAGGGTTGAGATAGTGATCTATAATATGCTGGGGGCCAGGGTTCGAACGCTGGTGAGTGCTACCCAGGACGTGGGATATCGGAGTGTGCTCTGGAATGCTACGAATGATCAGGGCGATCCTGTCTCTGCTGGCATGTATATCTATACGATCCGGGCGAATGATTTTTATCGGGTCAAAAAAATGATCCTGTTGAAATAATAAAACGCTTTTTACTCAATTAGTTTCATGATCCTGACACAGGGATAGGGCCGATCCCATCCAATCACTTTCACAGGTCATTTCATGTTAAGACCTGTCTGAATTATTTTTTATTTTCGATCTATATCATTTACATGATTAAAGCAATCTTTTATCCAAGACTATTATTATTTCTTCTGGGAGCGCTGGGAATTTTTTCATGCTCTATAGATCCTGATCCTGAAAAACTGCCCATCATCCAGCCGGTCATTGGATTCTCTATCTATCAACAGTCTATTACCCTGAATGATGTAGATATTCTTAATGGTGATTCCACGATCACAAAAGAGTCTATAGGGGATGGAGACTCACTCTACGTGTTTAATAAAACCATCAATATTGATAAACAGGAAGTGGGGGATAAGCTATCTATTGATGATATCCATAAACAGTTTTCCCAAACAGTTAGTGATGTAACCATCGAAGACACGGAAGTTGAAGAAATGATCGGTCTTGATTCAGTGGGGATAGGTTCCATTGAAAAAATAATTCCATCGGAAGTTGGTATAATTACCCTCGATGATATCGAACCAGATTCCACGGGTCCATATCTTTTTTCAAGTATTTACCCGAGCGTGATTGATTTGCCTGATGGAACCCAGAATATCCCCGGCTTTGATTTTGAACCGGTAACCAACGAATTTTTCTTTGATGATTTTTCTGAAGCTGTTTTTCATTCCGGTTTTCTTGCCCTGACCATCGTTAATGAGTTGGTTATTCCCCTTGGTGATGTGAATATTAATTTTAAAACAGCTGCTGGAGAAAATATCTCAGGTGCATCTACTACAGTGAATGGCCCTATTGCTTCTGGTACCGAAGGCAGTAACATCATTGACCTGCCGGGGATCACTCTACCGGGAAACATTATTGTTGAAGTCACGGGGAGCAGTCCTGGCGGTAATGATATATTAATTGACGATGATGCCCGCAGTTCATCTTTTTCCGTACTGATCGCAGGCTCAGATCTGGAAGTGACATCTGCAACAGCAAAGATTCCCCAGCAAACCATAGCCGAAACAGGGACCATTGAGCTGGAGCCTGATTCAAACAAGGTAGTGCAGGCAACGATCCTGGGTGGCAGCATGGTTATTGAAGTGGATAACTATATGGCAGTGAACAGTACACTGGATCTATCCATTCCTTCCATCCAGACACCTGATGGAGCTGATTTTCAGACGTCGATCAGTATTACTTCAAACACCGTTGATATCCAAGATCAGACAAACATGTCGGGGTATGTGCTGGTAATGAATAGTGTGGATGACCAGTTCGTAAACTATGCTTATGATGTATTAACCGTAGATACAGGCGATGAGCTGATCACGATCTCAGAGCAGGATAGTATCATTGTCAGTATGCGCCTTCAAGGGCTGAATGTGGGAGAAGATTTAACCTTTTCATACTATGAAGGTATGGTTACTCCCCAGGATCTGGGTTTTGATGGCTCCATGGCCATTGAGAGTGATTCTGATATACTGGAAGCAGACCTAAGTGGGGGTAGTCTTGTAATTCTCATTAATAATCCTATAAATACATTGGATGGTGGTGCGCCACAGGCAGACATTACCATAAATGAGATTGTTAATAGCAATGACGAACCGCTTCAGATCAATACGGGCTCCATGGTGGGAGAGATGGAACCGCAATCTGTTGATCTCAGCGGATACCGTATTATCCTGCCCCGTGATGATCAAAATCTGCACTACACCGCTGATGTGACCACCGTTTATGAAATAGGCTCATACTCACTTTTGGATTCCGTTGAACTTGATATCCTTGTTACAGGACTGGATTTTAATACCGTTCGCGGCTATTTCTCTCAGGATGCTATGGTGGATTCCAGTACCATTGAACTGGATGATTCCACCCGGGTTCAAACAGCGGTGCTTAAATCTGGTATCCTTTCATTATCCATAGAAAACAATATTGGTATTGAAGCTAGTGTGTTCTTCCAGATCAATGAATTTGTAAAGAATGGTAGCATGCTGGATACATCCTTTTCAATTTCGGAAGGGGTGACAGACGCCCTGATTGATCTCGCTGATTATTCCTTGGTTGTACCTATAGATGTGGATACCCAAAAGGTCAACTATGTATCCAGGATAAGCCTCCCGGAAGATATAGAAATGACACTATCCCTTAGCGATTCTATTGCGGTTGATGTAAACCTGATGGATGTTACCTTTTCTTCCATCACAGGTGTAATTAATCCTGTTACCATTGATATTGATCCTGTAGAGCAAACGATTGATGCTCTACCTGAAGAGCTTGATGGATTTGATTTTGAAACGGTGGAGATGGTATTAGATTTTAGTTCCAGCATTGATTTACCCATTTATCTGGACCTGAGAATTATTGCGTATAATGATGAGAATAGTGATTCTGTGGTCCGAGAAATCAGCCAGAACATTCACTCTAACCATCATATTCAAATTGAGAATGCAGAAGAACTGATTAATATCCGTCCAGATCGTATCGTAGCCGATGGGTCGGCCCTGGTGGGACACTTGGACTCCCTGGGTACCGTTGCCAGCGATGATTCATTATCAGGGATTATGAGCATCCGTGCTCCGCTGGCATTTATTATTGGTACTGACGCGGTCATCAGGACTGATCCTAGTGAATTGGACAGTGTGGATTTGAGACAGGGTGTCCTGGATCTTTCCCTGATCTTGAATTTTGATAATCAGTGGACATTTGGTGCTGATCTTAATGTTTTGGTGGCACCTGATTCAGCCGATTTTTTATCGGGGAATGTTGATACGCTCATTTCCGGTTTCACGTTTGGTGCGAGTACAAATAGTACCGACACACTGGATCTAGATACGGAAGCTCTCGAGCTTCTGAAGCGTTCTCCTAATTGGATCCAGCCTGAGTTAAAGGTTTTAGCGGGACATGATGAACAGGACAATCCGCGGCCGGTGCAATTCTTGAGCACAGATACACTTACCATTAGGCTTGATGGTCTCTCAGTTTCAGTTGATCTATCGGACCTTGAATAATGAGACCAGTGAAAATATTTTTTATTTCTATTCTGTGTCTGGCAACAGTTTTGATGGGTCAGTCAGACCCCGTTGATATATCTACAGCTGGTGCCAGCCAGCTGCGCTTAAAGGGTCAATTGACCCTGTCTCGCAACCCTGCATCATTAGGATATTTTGCTTTGACGAAACCATTGGAGCCATCCAAAAATGATTCTGTATCCCTCGAAAATTTGGATGAGCCAGATAGCCTTGAGACACCATTAATGACAACATTGCCTGATGATATTTTTTTAGATGAGTTTCTCGATGAAGTTAGCGATCTGATTGATGAGCCCAATGATACTAGTTTACCTGATTCGGTTCCGACCCATTTAGAGTCTAAAGTGTCTCACTTCAGTATGAGCCTGCTGAATATTTCTACAGGATATGGAAACAGTTCAATAACGCCAAACTGGATTAATAACCAGCTTTTTGGGGGGAAGGATCTTCGTGACCCTATTCAGAAAGAAGAATTCTTTTCTGGACTTAGTGAAGACATTTCCCTTTTTATCTCAAATAGCTCCAGCCTGCCACTTCTAAATTTCAGTTTTGGTCCTAATGTTATTTCTATTGGACAGGCCATATCTTATACATCTGTGAATATTCCGAGCGGTTTGGCTCAGTTCCCGTTCAAGGGTTTGGAAAATGGCGAAGAGTTAAACCTTAACAGCCTGGATATTCAGCATATTTCCTACGTGCCCATTTCTTATTCCCATGGTTTTGTTTTAAAACCGGAAACGATACCAGTCGGAAGGAAAAGCTATATGGGCGTTAGGGCTAATCTATTGGTTGGCCTGGTTGATGTCCACACAGAAAAATCCGCCGGTAGCCTTATTGGAACAAGCGAAGCTACGGTCCTGGATATGGAGATAGAACTGGATCATAATCTATCGGTAAACGATAGTTTACCAGTACTTGGGTTTGGAGCTGGTCTAGACATAGGTCTGATCACTGAGATCAATGATAAACTGATGTTTGGTTTGAGTATAGAAAATATTGCTGCAACAATTAGTTGGAACAATGGTACTATTTATACTGCCAGCCTATCCGGGGCGATCTCACCCGATGAGTTTTCCCAGATTGCTGATGATGATTCATCATCTAACCCTTATGAGCCATATATTTCCCAGAGTGAGAACCGTGAGCTTGGTAATTATAAGACTGCTATTCCCATGGCGATCAATATTAGCAGTGCGTACGCTCCTAGACCTTGGGCAGATCTGAATGCTAATCTTAAACTTTATCTGAGTGATGATTATTGGGCAAGTGCGGTGCCTACTCTGTCCCTAAGCTCTGAGCTATTTCCACTATCCAATCTTCCCTTTCGTATTGGGATCGCTTTAGGAGGGCAAACTGGTTTTATCTGGGGAGTAGGGTTCAGCCTGAAGCTGGGTATGCTAGTTATGGATATTGGCGGTGGACAGTTTGGAGGTCTGTTTAATGACGCGACCGGACTGAATGCCGGATTCTCACTGCGAATCGAGAAATAATTATTTTATTATAAGATAGGGTTATTTCAAATAAAGCTTGGCCCATTTTGAATCCGGTGCCATGGTCACTAATTCTTCTTGAGTGGCTTTTGCATTGTTTGTTTCACCAAGTTTGAGATAGATCTGAATCACGTAGTGCTGTATTTCCGGTATTTTTATATGCGCCTCATCTTTTTCTTGAAGCTTTGCCAGTGTATTTAAAAGCTTACCTAAGGCTGCCTGCATTTCCAGTTTATTGGGGCCTTTCATGGATTTCCGGTAGTAGAGGTGGTGGAGGGCTTCGTCTTCAGCTTCAGCGCCGCGAACACCGGCCACGGTTATGACCTGTTCCACTTCACCTTCTATTGTATTGATTTCTTCAATCTCGGTCCAGACGGTATTATCCCAGAGAGCGTCGAGATCCAGCTCATCATCCTGGGACCAGACAAGTGACAGACCCATAAACGCAGATAGGATTATAATATTTCTCATAGGCGCAATTTTACCAAAGCCGTGGAAGTTAATCAAATTTTTTATATTCTGATGTGATTTCGCCCATACTTTCGATAAATGAGAGCTGGGTCACAAGTTCCGGATTATTTTGTTTGATCTCTTCGAACAGCGTAAGGGCCTGCTCATATTTTCGTACTCTGTACAAGGCAACAGCCAGGTTCGATTTATACTCTGTAGATTCCGGGTCCTTTTCAATCGCCTTTTTAAAATAATCAACTGCCATGGCGTTGTTTCCGATTTGGGCAAAGGTAATTCCCACTGCGTTATCACTTCGCGCCCGTCTAGCACGATAAGAAACACGCTGGACGGCTTCCGGCGTAAGCTTTGGTGCTCTTTTTTTCAGGTCGGTTAGCCCCTTTGATGATTCTGCTTCAAGCTCCGCTTCCAAATCTGCTGAAATACTCAGTTTTGAACCGCTGGCAGGCATAGCAGCTGCTTTGACAGAGCCAAGGATATCTTCTAATTTTCCTGCAAAAACTGGGTCAAGCGCTACCACTTCATCATATTTTTGTTTTGCTATCCCTTTATTGCCCATCATGAAGTGAGATATAACAATATTCAGCATAAACCCTGGATGATTGGTTTGCTGCTGAAGTGCTTGCTCGTAATATTGTATCGATTTTTCATAATCACCTTGTTTTGTGTGGCAGACACCTAATGTATTCACTGCATCTGGGAAATTTGGTTTAATATTAATAGCACTTTCTAAATATTCAATAGCGCGTTTATATCGGCCAAACTCCATATAAAGTACGGCAGCATCATAGTAATCTTCTGGGGATTCAAGGTTATTTTCTACTGCTTTGTATACGATCTGGTCCAGCCATTTACTATACTGTTTAATATCTTCTGTTAAGAGTTCATTGATACCGGCAAGTTCAGGAATAAATACTTCTTCGGGTGTGATAGCTCCGGATTGGTATTTTGCCATTGCTTTGCTCATACTTATCTCGTTGACAAATTGTTCAGCTTTCATTTGATTATACTTTAAGGAACCTTGTTTCCAGGCACTAAAAAAATTATTTCCTACCAGTGTCGCTTCCACCGGGACCCAGACTTTTTCATCAATTATAGCTACTTCGCTTGGGTCCAGAAACAGGCGGTCCACATCATCGGGCGCGATTCCACTGTCAAACATGAGGAAAACATGGCCTTCTCCGGGCTTAAAAACATCCAGGAACATGGTTTCGATACCAAGGTTATTCAGCAAAGTACTATACAAAGTAGTCAGATCATCACAGTCACCAATCTTATCATCCAGTAGTTCCCAGGGATATTTAACAGTGTCAAAAGCAGACTTATCATCCGAGATCTGGAGAAATGGAGTTGACGGATCTACATTATAGACGAGCCCAAAAGTTCCCAGTGCATCATACAGAATAATCGCTCTTCCCAGATTGGAACGGCCAAAATATTTCTTCAAGACATCTGAATAGTATTGAATATTTGTGCGCGCAAATTTATCTACCACAAGATCCTGAATCGTAAAGTAGCATGCGATCATTTCCGGATTGCTCCAGGTTAGTTTTCCCTTGCCAAGTACATAGGATGATTCCAGTTTTTTTTGAGCAACTTTTTCTTCACCCCCCTGCTTGTAGGTTACCTTTAGATCCGGTTGTACCAGGTTATCGAATGATGCTTTTGCTGATGTAAGCACATCACTTGAGAAAGAGATTCCAAGTTCATATTCTTCGTCCGATTTCGGTGGCAGTATGATAGCCTCAGTATGAGGGCTCTCCATCATAGTAGGAAGATAAAGCGATACATCCACCGGTAGGTCAGCATCAGAGATATTTTTTATACCTACTGTAACAAATGGATTGGATTCATAATAACGATGAAGGGAGCGAAAGATGGGGTTTTGCTCTATTTGTGCTGAACTAATACTCACCACTGCCGGGCTGAGCTGGATAGAGACCGAATAGCGATAGGTGGGATCAAGATAGGGGTGAGCTTCATATCCGTATTCGAAAACAATACTTTTGAATTTTATGGTCATTCCAGCTGATGGAATAACCAGTTTTTCATCTCCTTCCATATCCTGCTGAAACCCGGCCCGAATCCCTAAGCGGTTTTTTACAAAATATTCAATGCCAAAATGAAGGCGATCATCAATATCCATTGCAAGGGTCAAACCTTCAATAGGAAAATAGGCAATCCCCATTTTGAAAGCCTGTCCCAGGATGGTTTCTTCCACTTTATTTTTATATAATATGCTGGTACCACCCAAGTCAAAGAGTCCTAGTCCCAGGCGTAGGTTCTTTAATGGTGCGATCAAAAGACTAACATCAAAACCAATCCCATCACTTTTACCATAGGATGTACCATCCAATGACATATCACGGGATACATATTTCATGGTCCCGCCGATAGACAGTATTTTGAGAGGCTGGTAACCAAATGAAAAATTGAGCTTATTGTCACTGTACCCAAGCTCCTGATCGTCGAATCCAAGAGAAGCCCAGTCCATGCCTAGAGCAAGCCGGTCAGAAAAGGGCCAGACGATCCCGATATAAGAATGACTGATTCCCATGCCATATAGATCAGCATAGGTTGAATTAAATTCTTTTCGACGCAATCGTGGCAAACCAGCAGGGTTCCAGGTGATGGTATTGCCATCGTTTGCAACAGCCATAAATGCCCCGCCCATACCCAGCGGTCGGGTACCCACAAATAGTTGGTCTTGTGCGGAAACAGTCATATATAAAGCTGTTAGAAGGATTGGGAACCGTTTCATCTGTTCAGCACACCTACTGTTGTTTTAAGAATCGATCCACTCCGTTCCAGGGTAATGATATATAGACCGCTTGGCACTACTTTCCCGTTCATGTCTTTTCCGTCCCATACGAGCACATTGTGACCGGGGCCCAGGGGAAATTCAGGATTCAAAGTTCGCTTAATTCGTCCTGAAAGATTGAATACACGTGCGGTAACATCATCCGCTTCGTTCAGGTCAAACAGGATATTTGTGCTGGGAAACTCAAATACCGAACCCGCTGGTGAGAAAATACGGGGGTAGCATTTGATGATATCGGTATTAACGGAATCTAAAGCTAAGCTGGTATCAGTTGTGAATGTGGCATATGTACCAAACCGTGATAATTGAGCTTGTAGGAAAGGTTTGCCATCCACTTTGATGATACTGCCACCCAGAAAATGAGGTAATGGATTCTCTGGTTCCATATAGCCGATAAATGGAGCCTGACCCGTTTCAGAATTCACGCTTTCATCAGGAATGCCTATACGTATTACAGCAGGTTTGTTTAAGGTAAAATCGATCGGGTTTACAACATAAAACCCAGATTTAGCGGTCACATGTATTGATAGAGAATCCTGGAAAGATACCGGATTGACTGTAATAGCGACATCTTCATTTACAGCATTTTGAGGTAATAAAACTGAAACCTGTCCATCGGCACTTATTGCTGTACCACCGAACTGGGAGATAATCTTTTCTGGTGTCTTGAAAACCGTTTCCTGTAGCATAACATTTCCGCGCTTATCAGCTGCGTTCGATATATGAATTGCGATGGCACGACCAACGTAATCATCTGGAAGCGTAAGTAGACCGGTCCATACTTGGGCACTATAGCTTTGTTTAATAACATCTAATGTATCTGCAATGCCGTTTCCATCTATATCTGGGATGTCGGGATGTGTTACCAACACATGCGGCTCTGCGTCCGCGGATAGGTCATCCATTTCAAATTCTTCTTCAAATCTAATAACCAGGATGATCTGTCCACTGACACCATAGTTTGCCTGAATTGTGTCAATAACCGGTGGAGTAAGATCAATATAAAAATAATCCCAATCAGACCACTCTGAGTGGGCAAGACTGTGATCTACCGTCTGAACTCTCCACTGGTATCGTCCTTCAGGTATACTATTTATTACGCGGTCAGTACCAGCAATTATTTCTGTGCGACCTGTCCCATAGTTACCAGAGATAATGGAGTGGGTATTGGCATATAAGTTATAATTCTGATCTCCGCCCATTTGTAGCTGATATCGTAAACCAGATGGTAATGTACTTCCAGTGCCAGATGAATTATCAAAATCCAATGCTGATTGCCAGCTAATAAAAGTAGTATCTTGATTAACAACACTGCTTAACATTGTCGGACGTCCAGGACTGACATTAGCGTTGTTGACGCCTTCCAAATTATCATACACCTTAGTAATTAAATCATTATTCTCTAGTTTTCCATTTAACAGTAGGTCTAGGTCGCCATCATTATCATAGTCGCCCCATTGTACAGAAGACTCGCTGACACTGTCCAGCATGAATAGTGTGGTGTCTGGTGCAAAAGATCCATTCTCTTGCTTATATACAATTGTAACTGGTGTTGTCTCATCATTATCATCTGGCCCCGGATCTGGATAAGCCCGACCGGTCACAATAAGGTCTAGGTCGCCATCATTATCATAGTCACCCCAGTCTAGTCCTCCATAGTATGTGCCTTCTATTGACTGTTGGAGTGTAAATCCTTCTCCGTCATTATTTTTATAAATCTGTGTTACCAGAGTAGAATCATTAGGTATCTGTCCTGCAAGAGCAAAATCACTATATCCATCACTATTAAAATCGGCTATAGTGAAAGATCCAGCAGTTATACCAAGCTCAATAAAATGATTATCTGATGCTAACATTTTCCCTGTACCATCATTGATATAGGCTAGTGTAAAAAGACCAGTGATTGTAATAAGGTCTATAAAACCATCATTATTAATATCATTCCATCGCGCTTGGAAAGGATAGCCAAGTAATAAACCAGTCTGAGAAGTATCCAGCGATAGAACCCCATCATTATTAGAAAATATCTTTAGATGTAATTGTGAATAAAAATCACCCCCGCCAATAACAAGATCGAGATCCCCATCATTATCATAGTCGCCCCAGTCATGATCATTAGAGCCACCTGTATATCCAACCACATTATCATAATAATCATAATATGTAACACCAATCTGACTGTCCCAAACATATTCACCATCATCCCATTTATAAAAAAATGTTGCCGGGTAAGTTTCTAAATAATCATTAGTATGAATTCCTGTTAAAGAAATGTCCAAGTGACCATCGTTTGTGTAATCAACAAAGCTAAGATGGCCACCATAGGTGTTTTTTATATTTGTGACTTGATCTAAAGGGACCAGTAAGCCATTATCACTTACAAATAACTGAGTAAGACTTATGCCGCTAAAAAGATTACCAGTTAGTGCCACGTCCAGCAAACCGTCTTCATTGATATCACTCCATTTTGAAGTGCCATATGAGTAACCTGGTAGGGACTGGGTAGATGAGACAAGTCGTGGTATAAATAATTCTTTCTCATCAGACCAGTTAGATTCTGAGCCTGAAGCATCTATAGTCTGAACCTCCCAATAATATGTTCCCCAGGGTATATTGGTAAACTCCCGAATTAGTCTGGTTCCAACGTTACTACTATTGAAGGGGACTGTTGATGAAAGCAGATCATATGAACCGGGACTGGATCCAATCCGAATGTTATATCTTAGGCTCACATCTGGATCAATTTCATCGGATCCTGACCCCCAGTTAAAGATAGCCCGGTTACTGACAGCGAAAGATTCTAGCACCAAAGGAGGATCAGGCCTAGTGTTCGTCGTTTCTGTTATATTGATGTATATGCTAAAAAACGTACTGTCCCTATTAGCAATACTATCTGTTCCAGATGTAATTAGGTCAGGCCTTGTATCATGGTCAAGATCAGCAAAAGCGATAGTGCGCGCTCCGGGGAATGCCTGTCTCTCAGTAAAACTAAGGCTTCCATCACCATCATTAATGAAAACTTTTCCTCCCAAAGAAAATACAGTATCATAGAATGTTACCAGCCACAGTGTGTCAGCGCTTAGTGTGTCTCCTTGGGCGGTTGTGTCCGCATCAAGTATAAGGAACGTAGAGTCTGGTACCATTGCGTACTCAGTGACTCCGCTGATTGCCAGATCAATCCAACCATCAAGGTTAATATCCACAGCATTAATGGTTCCGTAAATTGTGCCAAAGCCAAGCTGTTGGTCTGCTGGCATAAATGTACCCGTAGGTTCATTTATATATATTGCTGTTTTCAGGTTATTTTCGATTGGGTCCCACCCTGACAGAACTAGATCAGGATCACTGTCCTGGTCCAGATCGGCAAAACAAATTGCTGTACCTTTTAGTGCAATTATCTCTTGGTTAGTATCTTCTGCTAAACGCCCAAGAGGATCGTTCTTGTATAAGCGAGTTGAGCCCGATAGGGGATCAACTGATTCTCCACTAATAATTAGATCCAGATCCCCATCAAGGTCTATATCTTCCCAGGCAGTGCTTCCATTGTGTAAGTCTGGCATGACCATGGTTTCATTAGACTCAAACGTACCATTCGCGCTTAATAATAGTTTATTTGTTATGTAGGGGTCATTCGCTTCGATTTTCACACCCATCCAAAAAAGATCTAGATCTCCATCAAGATCTATGTCACCCCATTGTACGTCACTATTGATGAGATTTTCTATTAATAACGAAGGCATGTAATTGTTATTTGATATGGAACTACCCAAGTTTTTGGATAAGAATAGATTTTCTGAACCGTGAACCAGGATATCAATCAGACCATCTCTATCATAGTCACCCATGCTTAGGCCACCATTGCCGCCAATATATCTTGCAAATCCCTGATTAAAATCAAAAAGATGGTCGACAATTTCTAATTGAAATGTGTCAAGTGTCCCTTCACTATTGCCATTATATATCTCGAGAAATAAACCACTCCGGTTTAGATCATCATATCCTGACAATATTAGGTCATGAATACCATCGTTATTTATATCTGCCACACCAATGTCTGCAGCGATTACTGGATCAATGATTGATGTTCTTAATGAGTCAAAATTGAAAAGGTCTTGACCCCATGCAGAGTTTATAGAAAAGTATAGTGTTAAGAAGAAGATATATATTAATAAACGGGTATGAAACATATCCTATTTGGATGTAAGGGTCCAGACCCCGTCCCAGTCATCACCGGGAGGGTTGACCAAGAAATGTTCACAGCGTGGAATATAGATTCTACTGGGATTGGTCTTGCGGCCTGGAAACATGTCTTCAAGCTCATCAGCTGCCTTGAATGCTTCAATAGCCTTGTTCCATTTCTGTGAGAAATAAAGTTCCAGGGCTTCATGGAACGCAGGTAAAATTTTCTTATACTGTTCTGGTTCCTGCCCAGCTTCAGATATGAGTTCAAAGACCCTTACGGGTTCAGTTTTCCCTAAGACCCTGACGAAATCCAGTGCCCTGAATACAATTTTATCGTTCACAGCATTAAATGTGCTTTCCGAGATCTGAATATAAATGCCGTATTGTTTAGCGGAAGATTCCAGGCGTGCAGCAAGGTTCACTGTATCACCCATCATAGTATAATTCATTCGGGAATCAGAGCCCATGTTTCCCGTTACCATGGGACCACTGTTGATGCCTATTCGATTTTGCATGTGATGGACAATCTCTGGCCATCGTTCTCCTTCTGACTGCCAGGTTTCCCGCAATTCTGCCAATCTTTTCTGCATTATGATTGCAGTACGGCAGCCCATCAATACATGATCTTCTACTTCCATGGGAGCGCCATAGAATGCCACAATTGCATCACCAATATATTTGTCTAGTGTTCCTTTGTTATCCATCAAAATATTTGTCATTTCAGTGAGATATTGATTCAACAGGCTTACCAGGTCGCTAGCGGACAATTTTTCAGAAAAAGCTGAAAAACTTTGTATGTCTGTAAAAAAAGCTGTATGGTACCCTTCTTCACCACCTAGTTCTGGCTCTTCACCACTATCATACATCTGGTCAATAAGTTCTGGTGATATGTACGTACCAAATGATGATTTCAGGAACTGTTTATTTTTTTCTTCCTGTATATAATTATAGACTGTGATACCTAGATAGCCAATACCAAGTGTAGATATAGGGCCAAAAAGATCAAGCCAGATATTAAAGCTGGAAAAAGCCCAAAATCCAACAACTGTATAGATACTCATGATAAGGCCCACTGCTACACCACCCATTACGGGACTTAATTTGGGAACGCCAAAAGCCAGAAATACACCCACGGCCAATAGGATGATACAAACCAGAAATTTTGGTGTTTTGTGAATAAAAATATTATCAAGTATTGTGTTCAATGCATTTGCGTGGAGCCCGACCATGGGATAGCTTTCACTAAAAGGTTGCGGGTTGAGATCATGTGTCCCTGCTGCCGTTAGACCATAAAAAAGTTTTTTACCATAAAATTCAAATGGTACAATCATTCGGTCAGTCTTCTTATTGGGATTACCCACAGTAATGCGATCCTGGTTCGGGAAAAAGAAGAGTGGACGCTGATCATCAATCTTATTATTTTTATATAGATTTTGAACAATCAGGAAGTTTCTCTCAAGTTGGGACAATTGAGCTTTTGATTTCTTAAACAATTTTTTATTTGACTCGTCTGGTGCTTTATTGATAGCAGTTTCAAGGTCATCCTGCAATTTTCTTAAAGATGAAAATCGGTAATCATTCCAGGGGGGATTATATAAAAGCCTTTCATTTATGATCAGGTCATTAATATCTGCTTTGCCTTCATCGGAAAATTCATCCGCAATGATATTTGCATTCTTAATTTCATTAAAAAGAGAGAGCATCGCCGGGATAGGTTTTTTACCGATGCTGGCAAAAAAATCCTGCCCCGTTTTAGTGGGAGGATAATTTTGAATATAGTTTTCCATCTGTACCGACTGCGATAACCCTTTAACAGCA
>ERZ651768.1751-NODE-1751-length-15679-cov-3.867966_pt1 | contig 15679 bp, 10 predicted proteins | sample MGYA00514754_ERZ651768 | MGnify/ENA metagenome assembly ERZ651768
ATAAATAGTGACGGTTCTGATGTTTCCGGTTTTCCGATCATTCTGTCAGAGAGGATTTTGGGGGGTGTTGCCCTGGCAGATTTAAACTCAAATTTGAAAGATGATATTGTTTTTGCTACTCAGGAAGGAAATATTTATTTGATTTATGATGATGCAACAATTGCACCAGGATTTCCTGTGGAAACTGAGGGAATATTTAAAAAAGCTCCCTCAATCATTCTTCCTGAAAATGAGGCTCCCCTCATTGCTGTGGGTTCAAAAAATGATATTTTTTATGGAATTAATATCGACGGTTCTATTCGGTTTAGTTTTTCTACTTCTGGCGACATAATGACCTCTCCTGCAATAACAAGTAGGTTGAACGGGGAAATAATCATTGCTTTTGGTTCCAATGATGACCATTTATATTTGATAGATATTCAGGGAAATTCAATAAACGGATGGCCTCAGAATATAGATGCAGATGTACTGGTTTCCCCAGTATTTGCAGATTTAAACGGTGACGGAAATTCGGAAATTATCTCAGGATCCGGAAATCAGTTATTTGCTTTTCACTTGGACGGGTCTCTTGTTGATTATTTTCCAATGTCCTTCACTTTTCCTTTTACAAGTTCTTTAATGATAGATGATTTGGATTTGGATGGGGATATCGAAATTGTAGCAGGAAGCAGTAACGACCTGGTCGTGGTTGATATAAAATCTGGACAGATTTTAGAGAATTCATGGAATATGTTCCGGGGAAATTATTTAAGAAACGGAACTTATTATCCCCAGGCAACCCTGTCAAATGTTATGGTTCAAATAAATGAGGGTTGGAATTTAGTAGGTATTCCCTTGAATGTATCTGATCCTAATTATCTCACAGTATTTCCAGGTGCAATTGAAAATACGTTATTCGAATTCGAAAATAATTCTTATATACATGCGTTTGAATTTGTCGAAGGAAATGGATATTGGTTAAGATTTCCAGAAACCGGAGAAACATCAATTTCAGGATGGCAAATTCCATCTCTGGAAATTTATTTAAACGAAGGCTGGAACCTCATTACCGGATTGTCAGAATCCATTTCGATTATGGATATTATGGATGTAAATGAAATTATTATTCCCAATTCCATTTATTTTTACGATGGCGGATATTTCCCGGCGGATGAATTAATACCGGGGAATGGATATTGGTTAAAATCGTTTGCAGTCGGTACAGTTACTCTGGATGGTAGCGAGAGGAATGGAAAGTCTTTTTCTTCTGATAATAGCTTTGGATATTTGAATTCTGTGGATATCAATGGTGTCCGTCTGTATTTTGGTAATTTGTTGGATGACCATCAATTGAATCAATTTGACCTTCCTCCTAAACCTCCTGCAGGAGGTTTAGATGTGCGTTTTATAAATAACAGCAGACACACCATTGAAGGCAATACTATTGACCTGATGAACCCCGGGAAATTCTTACTCATTGAGTATGATGTTAAAAATAGTAATTGGGTGCTCAACTGCCAATCATTAAATAAAGAATTTCAGCTGGAAGGGAAGGGCAAATTTTCATTGGATGGTAATATTGAAGGTTTGGTTCTGAAGAAGGCTGAATCATTGGGCACACCACGGACTTTTTCACTTCATCCTGCGTTTCCCAATCCATTTAATCCGTCAACTACTTTTTCTTATGATTTACCGATTGGTACCTTTGTAACATTAAAAATAATTGATTTGTTGGGGACAGAAAGAGTAGTATTAGTTAATCAATATATGAAAGCCGGAAACCATAAAATTGATTGGCAAAGTAATAATATTTTTAGCAATAAAGCTGAAACAGGTGTATATTTTCTCGTTCTTGAAACGGAGTATTTTTCGGAAACACAAAAATTATTGTTGATTAAGTAATAAGATTTACCCCATACTCCCCTCCACGCCCCGGTTTTCAACCCTGAAAGCCGGGGCTACTTATTATTATAAAAATGAATATTTATCCATTTATTTTGTCTAATTTTAAAATGCTTTCAATCAAATTTAATTATATATAGAGGAGTAATAAAATTGGTACAAAATAAATTACGTTTGATCAAATTTTCTTATGTTTTCATAATTTTTAGTTTTATTCAGGCTGTTAATGTAACGTTTAAACCTCATATTATCACCCAGCCTGATGGTGAAACCATCAAGTGTTTCGTTAGCGGTGATGAATATTTTAACTGGACACATGATGAGAATGGATATACCCTTATTCAAAGTCAAAATGATGGATTTTTTTACTATGGCGTCATGGACGGAGATGAGGTTGCCCCCTCAGAATTTTTAGTTGGTTCTGTCACTCCTGATGATGCAGGATTAACTCCGTGGGCAATTCTCTCTAAGGACGCTTATCTTGAAAGGCGAAGGGTCTTCTGGGAGAATACTGACCGGGATGTGCGAGATGCACCCACTCATGGGACCATCAACAATTTAAATATTTATATTCGTTTCTCAGATCAATCCGAATTTTTTGCTCCACGCTCCCAACATGACCAACTGTTCAACGACCCAGATGGTCCTTCGCTCCTTCATTATTTTGAAGAGGTTTCATACGACACACTGCATGTGCATACCCAACACTATCCTGAGTGCGATTTTTCAACCAATTTATCTTATCAGGATGAACACCCCCGCAGCTATTATATGCCCTATAACGCTTCAACCAATCCGAATGGGTATACCGATGATCAGCGGGCGTACAGGGAGCAAACCCTATTAAGGGATGCGATTGAGTCTATTGCTAATGAAGTTCCAGCTTCCTTAATCATCGATTCAAACGATGACGGCTATGTTGACAACATTACTTTTTTGGTTCGTGGTTCACCAACAGCGTGGGCCACTCTTTTATGGCCCCACCGTTGGAGTCTGTATTATTATAACGTATATATTAACGGTAAACTGGTAAGTGATTATAATTTTAATTTGGAAGAGGGTGGCTATTTTACCGTAGGGACACTTTGCCACGAGTTTTTTCACACCTTAGGAGCTCCCGATTTGTATCACTATGATGCTCCCGGGGCTCCCACCGCCGTGGGTGGATGGGATGTTATGGATGGTTCTGCCGACCCTCCTCAATATATGAGTGCTTTTATGAAGTATAAGTATGGTGACTGGATTGAGGAAATGCCTGTCATTACATCATCTGGAACCTATGAATTAAACCCGCTCCAATCCAGCACGAACAATGTATTCAAGATCAATTCTCCAAATTCATCAACTGAATATTTTGTGGTCGAATACAGGAAAAAAGAGGGAATTTATGAATCTCAGACTCCGGGAAATGATTCAGGGTTGTTGGTTTATAGGATTAATACAACTGTTGGAAATGGTAATGCTGATGGCCCACCGGATGAAATTTATCTTTACCGCGTGGGTGGTACCCTTACAGATAATGGGTCATTTCCTTTGGCACCTTTTAATCAGTCATCAGGGAGAACGGAAATAAATGATAACACAAACCCTTCCAGTTTCCTCACTGGGGGGGATCCCGGTGGGCTCAATATTATTGATGTATCAGATCCCGGATTGACCATACAATTCAGTTATATGAATATGCTACTTGTGGTCGAATGGTTGGATATTGTGGGAGACACGGATGAGGATGGAATAATAAATCCTGGAGAAGAGTTTTTCAGTATCATTTCTATAGAGAACTCATCCAATGAGATTCAGATTTTAAACGTTGTGGTTACCGTGTCCAGTGATGACAACATCATTCTTCCAGATTCGCAGATGGATTTTGGTGATATTCCAGCGGGCGAACTTGAAGCTCAGGATCTTTTGATTGGCATTCCACTTGAACACCCTCTTGGTGTTGTCACAATTGATTTGCTCATAACAGGTTCATTTTTTGAAGATGGTGTTTTTACTTCTTATTCCGATGAAGTTAGTTTATCGTTTGAGGTTTCCTTGGACCAGAGTGGTTGGCCGATCGAAACCATCAACCAGGTGGAGTCATCTCCTGCGGTATTGGATATAGATGGTGATGGGATGACAGAGGTTATTTACGGTGAGTACGGAGGGTTGCTCCACATGGTGGATGAGATGGGCAATGAACAGCAGGGCTTTCCGGTTGACCTGGATAACGACATTTGGGGTTCACCTGCGGTGGCTGACCTGGAGGGAGACGGTGACATGGAGATCGTCATTGGTTCCAAGGACAAGCATTTACTCATCATCAACCCAGATGGAAGCATCCAGGCGGATTACAATGCCCAGCAGTACATCATGGCAACCCCTGCACTGGGTGATATTGATGGAGACGGTGAGCTGGAAGCAGTGTTTGGCGGGTACTCTTCCCCGGGTAAGCTTTTTGCCGTGAATCCCGATGGGTCTGCTGTGAGCGGTTTTCCCATAGAGTTGGGAGAGAAGATACAGCGGGGAGTAGCTCTTGCTGATTTCAATGGTAATGGACTGCCGGATATAGTAGTTGGAACAGATGGTGAGATGATTCATGTGATCTATGATGATGGGACAGAGGCACCGGGATTTCCTTTTGAGGCGGACAATGATTTCAGGACAGCCCCTTCTGTTATAGATGTCAACGGTGAGAAGGTGATAGTAGCGGGCAACCGGGATGACAATTTTTACGGTATCAATTCAGACGGGTCGTTACGTTTTGTTGTGGAGACCGGAGCAGATGTGAGTACCAGTGCAGGATTTGGACCTACTCCTTCAGGAGTGGGTATTTTCTTTGGTTCGGATGACGGCTATGTGTATGGAGTGAACTTGAACGGCAATGCCCTTTCAGGCTGGCCCCAGTATTTAGAGGATGATGTGATATGTTCCCCTGTGGTGGTGGACTTGGACGGAGATGGAGAGGTAGAGATTGTGACAGCAGTAGATGGTACTGAGCTGGCGGCGTTTCACCTGGATGGTAGTTTTTTCCATCATTTTCCTATTCATTACGGAGATTTTCCTTTCAAGGGTTCACCTGCAGTGGTGGACATGGATTCGGATGGTGACCTTGAGATCATGATAGGTACCGCCCGGAGTATTGTGAATGTGGATGTGAAGGAGCCCTCAGGTTCAGCAGGTTATTGGAACATGTACAGGGGAGATCTGAAGAGAACCGGATACTATGAAGCCACACTGACGGGAGATGTGACCGTTGATGTGTCTCACATGTCAGACTGGAACCTGATGGGACTTCCTGTGGGGTTAGACAACACAGAGCTCATGTCAGTCTATCCTGATGCCATTGAAGGGACTCTATTTTCATTTACCGACAGTTATGTTCAGCAGGATGAGTTAGTGGCAGGGACAGGCTACTGGTTGAGGTTTGAACAAGCAGGAACAAACAGTTTAACCGGCACACCCATAACAGAGTTAACCCTTTCACTGCAGTCGGACTGGAATCTCATCAGCGGACTCAGCACATCCATGAATGTCACAGACATCAACGATCCTGAAGGTATTATCATACCGGGGACGGTATTTGGTTTTGGTGAGAGTTATGAGCTGGCAGATGTTCTGGAGCCCGGAAAAGCCTACTGGTTGAGGACTACAGCCTCAGGTGAGGTGAGTCTGGGAGGTTCTCCTGGATCCAGGGTGAAAGAAACCTCACAGTTACAAGCCAACACCATCGAGGTCAAGGGGATGACCTTATATTTTGGGACAGAGGTTTCAGATAAACTAAATTACAGCCTGCCTCCAAAACCTCCTGAGGGGATGTTTGACATTCGTTTCAGTGATAACAGCAGGGTATGTTCTGATGACTGCGAGATAGAAGTAAGACACAGTTCAGAAAGTATAGAGATAGATTGTCGTGTTATAGATGATGAAGAGTGGGAGCTTATTGATGAGTGGGGGAATGTGACACCCTGTTCTGGTATTCAGCAGATCAATACAGAGTCACAACGATTTATCTTGCAGAAGAAATCTGGCATGGTCCCATTAACTTATTCGGTGACTCCAGCCCATCCAAATCCGTTCAATCCGGAGACGATGATACAGTTTACCCTTCCTGAGGTGACAAGTTTGACGGTAACGGTCCATGATATTTTAGGCAGGCAGGTTACAGAGTTGATGCAGGGTGAATTAGAACCGGGGCATCATTCATTAAAGTGGAATGGAACGGATGACCACAGAAATTCTGTGAGTGCAGGGGTTTATTTTCTGCACATAAACTCTGCAGATTACACTGACTTTATAAAATTGATTTTGCTAAAATAATTTCAAAGGTATTTTTGTAAATTACAAAGGAGAGATAACAATGAAAGAAAGAGGATCTGATAGAAGAGATTTAGTCAGAAGACTGCAGGAAAAAGATTCTAATCCTGATAATCGAAAAGACGAAGAAAGAAGAATTAAAAAAGAAAGAAGGGATGATTGATTATAGTCGAATTTTAATAAAATAAAAAACCCCTAAAAACAGGGGTTTTTTATACTCGTGTTGTTAGGGGTGGATCTTTTTTCAGTGTATGAATTTGTTCAGGATCAAGGTCACGGCGATAATATTCAAATGTTTTTCCTGTATCCCGCCAATTTTCAACACGATTTATAATTTTGATGTCACCAGTAAAATTTGCAGAAACCCCTATTTTCACGTGTCCACTAATATAACGAACAGACTCTCTTTTTTTTGCCCAATTTAAATAGACTCGTTTCAGCATTTTGGCATATCCGCACCCTTTATACTGTGAAATGATTACAAATGCGTAGGTGTACAGGGTATTTCCTTTACCAAAATTTTCATCTGTTCGTGCCCATGGCTCATGGCTTAATTCCTCAAGCAGAATACCGATGATATATCCAATAATGTCACCACGGTATCGGGCGATGAAAGGAAGTGACCCCGGTTTATTAAAATATTTTTGGATGGTCGCTTTGGAAAGAACAGCTTTTTTACCATACTCTTTTGCCAAGTGTTCTGAAATTGAGAAAAGAGCAGGATAATCTTCTTTTCCTACATGTTCAAGAAGCTCTATTTGAAATACTCCGCTTGATGCGATGATCCTGGATTTAGTGTTTAATTTTGTTGTTAACGAGAGCTGTTCCACAGCCAAAATTACATCATCAGGGAATTGAATTTGAATGAATAATATTCAATTCTTGCACCTGTGACATTTCATTTACTAAGTAAATTCAATCCATGAATTCGTTTAATAATAGATTAAAAAAACATATAGCTGAAATATCTTCTTATTTGTGTGTGGGTTTGGATATTTCTCCGGAATCTCTGGCGAGTTCCAGCTCTCTTTCCCAATGCATTGACCATTCCAAAAGAGTCATTGATGCTACGATAGATCTGATAGCGGCATTCAAACCAAATTTTGCATTTTTTGAACGGTGGGGAAGTGCTGGATTCAAATGGCTGGAAAGCACAATGAACTATATTAATACCAGGACACTTACAATTGCGGATGGCAAAAGAGGAGATATTGGGAATACAGCTGAACAATATGCGAAATCTATTTTTAATCATTTCGGATTTGATGCGGTTACCGTAAATCCTTATATGGGAGAAGACGCAATAATTCCATTTATTAAGCGTCCTGAAAAAGGAGCATTTATCCTGTGTAAAACATCAAATCCATCCTCAAGCGATTTTCAAAACAGTCAGAATGGGCAAAAGCATATGTTTGAGTTGGTAGCAAGAAAGTCTGTAGAGCTAAATTCTATGGAAAATGTGGGTCTAGTTGTAGGGGCAACCCTCCCCGAAGAAATAAAGAAAATTCGACACCTTGCTCCGGAGCTCCCGTTTCTTATGCCGGGAGTGGGTGCACAGGGTGGTGATTTAGAAAAAAGTATACGGTATGGTAACGAAAAGGGGATTGCATTAATTTCAATTTCACGGGGAATTATCTTTTCCGGTGACAAAACAGAAAAATCTATTCGGTCTACTGCCAAAGAGTATAGAGATAAAATGATGGAATATATTCATGGATAAGACTGAAATTATTTCATATTTCAAATCCACCGGGGCGTTTCTTGATGGACATTTTCTTTTAACCAGTGGGAGACACAGTAATAAATATTTCGAAAAATTCACACTACTTTCAAATCCCGATGTCGTAGATAAACTCTGTAAACCAATTTATTCGATGTACAAACACAAGAAAATTGATGTTGTTTTGGGAGCTGCAACTGGAGGGATCATTTTAGCGTATGAATTGGGGAAGCAGTTCAACACAAAGGGGTTCTTCGCAGAAAGGGTTAATGGGGAGTTAAAATTCAGGCGAGGTTTTACTCTCAGAAAAGATCAAAAAGTTTTATTAGTAGATGATGTTGTTACAACAGGCGGTTCCGTGTTTGAGCTCATCAATTTGACAAAATCTACCGGAGCAAACATCAGTGGAATTGCTGTGATGTTTGACAGAGCCAATGGAGAGATTGATTTTGGGCACCCCTTTTTTGCACTTCATTCAGAAAAAATTGAATCTTGGGATCAGGAAGAGTGTCCTCAATGTATGCAACGCATTCCGCTGACGAAACGTGGAAGTACCGGCAAACAGAAAACAATATGAAAAGGAGAGAAAGATGATACGAATCATTATAACTGTGTTTTTAGGAATATTTCTTATTACAGGTTGTTCAAAAAAAGAAGTTGAAAATACAATCCACGCAAAGATTGAAACTTCAAAAGGAGAGATAGTTCTTTTATTAGAATTTGAAAAAGTGCCAATGACCGTAGCTAATTTTGTAGGATTAGCAGAAGGAAGTATCGAAAATTCAGCAAAACCAAAAGGTGAACCCTATTATGATAGTACAAAATTTCATCGGGTCATAAGTGATTTTATGATACAGGGAGGTGACCCTACAGGTACCGGAAGCGGTGGACCGGGATATCAATTTCCTGATGAATTTCATCCTGAGTTGAACCATTCAAGTGCTGGAATTCTATCTATGGCAAATGCAGGACCGGGTACAAATGGAAGTCAATTTTTTATTACCCATAAAGCAACCCCATGGTTAAATTTAAAACATACGGTTTTTGGTCATGTGGTTTCAGGAGACACTGTTGTAAATACTATCGAAAAGGATGATATTATCGAGAAAATTACTATCCTAAGAAACGGGGAAGCCGCAGACACATTTTATGCAGATATTTTGTTTCAACAGGAACAGGAAATAAATCAAGGGGAAAAAAGTGTTTACAGGGAATATATTGAAACAGAGAGCGGATTAAAATATTTCATCTTAGAGGAAGGGGAAGGCGAGAAACCTCAAATAGGGGACACTGTATCTGTTCATTATGAAGGATTTCTTCTTGGTGAACCAAGTATAATGGAGAGCGGGGTATCCCTGAAATTTGATTCAACGTATGATAGAGAGGAACCTTTTTCCTTTGAACTTGGAGGCGGAAGGGTCATTGAAGGTTGGGATGAGGGAATCGCCTTACTTAGTGTTGGGTCAAAAGCAAAGTTTATTGTCCCGCCAGATTTGGGATATGGTCCGATGGGACTGAGACCTAACATTCCGCCGAATGCTACCTTGATTTTGAATGTGGAGTTATTAGATAAAAGGTAAATCAGAAAATTCCATCTTTCAATCTTTCTTTTAATTCTAAATGAGAATCTGGTTAGGATTGGGTGTAAGAGCTACTGTAATGTAAGAGATAAAACAATTATGTCAACTTGCAGCTGCGCTCCCGTTTCATATTCCAGGAATTGGTGCTCAGGGTAGTAATATGGAAAAAATTATACGATAAGATAGCGAAAATGGCGTCGCATTAAATTCATTTTCAGGATAAAGTATTTTACATTTCAAAACCATGAAAGCAATAAATGCGCGTATTATGGTCACGTTTGATCGCAATGTAGGGGAAGGTAATTTTGGAGTTCCAACACCCATTCACTTTATGAAAAAATCATCAAATCATGGGAACAGGAATAGTGTCCCCAATGTATACAAGACGTTTTGCCGATAAAACGGAAATGTAAAAAAACAAATAAAACCATAAAAAGGAGAGTAAAATGTTACGTTCCATCAGTACTGTATTTTTAGGAATTTTTCTGATCTCAGCATGTTCAAGTAAAGAAAATGATGATAATTCTGGTAAAAATAAAAAGGAAGAAACAAGTCAAGTAAAAAATAGAAAGCTTGGAGGAGAAAATACAATGCACGCAAAGATTGAAACTTCAAAAGGAGAGATAGTTCTTTTATTAGAATTTGAAAAAGTGCCAATGACCGTAGCTAATTTTGTAGGATTAGCAGAAGGAAGTATCAAAAATTCAACAAAACCAATCGGAGAACCATATTATGATGGCATAAAATTTCACCGGGTAATGAAAGATTTTATGATTCAGGGGGGTGACCCTACGGGTACCGGAAGAGGTGGACCGGGATATAAATTTCCTGATGAATTTTATCCAGATTTAAAACATTCAGGCGCAGGGATTCTGTCTATGGCAAATTCAGGGCCGGGAACAAATGGAAGTCAATTTTTCATTACCCATAAAGCAACTCCCTGGTTAGATGGAAAACACACAGTTTTCGGTCATGTAATTTCAGGACAGGATGTTGTAAATAGCATAGAGAAAAATGATATCATTGAAAGGGTAACCATAATTCGGAAAGGAGAAGGAGCGGAAAGTTTTGATGCTCCGAAAATTTTCAGAGAAAAACAGGAAGAAATCACAGAAAAGAAAAAATTAGAAAATCAAAAACAGGAAGAAGAATTTTTGAAACTAACTGAAGGTTCAACTGAAACAGAAAGTGGATTAAAATATATCATCCTGAAAGAAGGAAATGGTGAAAAGCCCCAAACCGGTCAAACTGTGTCTGTTCATTATTCTGGATTTCTGGTTGACGGAACCAAGTTTGATTCGTCTTATGACAGAAAAAAACCTATTGAATTTTCTCTTGGAAAGGGGCAGATGGTCAAAGGCTTTGATGAGGGATTTTCCTTACTTAATGTTGGGTCTAAAGCAAAGTTTATCATTCCTCCGGAATTGGGATATGGAAAAAGAGGCAGGAGAGGTTTTATCCCACCTGATGCCACATTGGTTTTTGAGGTGGAATTATTATCAATAAAGTAACCCCCTTTTTTTCATTATTGACTTTTTATTCACGATTTAAATGAAAATTGGTTTGGGATTGGGCGGCGGCGGTGCCAGAGGATTGGTACACATTGGTATTTTCCATGTTTTACATACACATAAAATTCCGGTATCTGTCATTGCGGGAACCAGCGCAGGGGCCATTGTAGGAGCTATGTTTGCAGCAACTCGTGACCCTGCATGGATCGAAGACCGTTTTAAAAAATTCTTTAAACATGATGTTTTTAGAAAACTGGGTACAGATCGAATGATCCCCGTTTCTGGACAGATATCACCCTTGACTCAATTTGCCCAAAAGGTCAGGGATAGAATGGTCATTGCCCTATCCATGCAAAGACCTTCAATTGTGAAAAAATCCCGCTTGAAAGATGCCATCTCCTATTTAATTCCGGTGGAAACATTCAGTGAATTATTAGTCCCTCTAAAAGTAGCAGCAACCGATTTGGTTTCTTCCAACACAGTTGTCTATTCAGAGGGCGATCTTGTTGAAGCGGTGGTTCAAAGCAGTTCTATTCCCGGGTATATAGAACCCACCTTTAAGGAGGATGCGGTCATCATAGATGGGGGAATTGGAATGCCTAATCCTGTCAGTCTTCTTGCTTACGATGCAAATTTTTTAATCTCTGTGGATATTAAAAAGGAGCTGATGCACCATAAATTGGACTTAAATATCTACGATATACTACAACGGTCAGGAGAAGTGACACATTTTAAATTATCATCCGGTCTGGCTGCGAAAGCTCATCATGTTGTGCGTCCCAAAGGGATGCATTATCATTGGGCGGAATTCAATGAGATGGATTCACTGGTAATAAAAGGGAAGGAAGCAATGGAAAAAAATGTCCAACAATTAAGGAATGAAATCAACACATATTTCAGTTACCGGTCTCGAATTAAACGATGGTTTGGTATTCAATAAATCGGTTACCTTTAGGGTTTTTAGCACCTGATAATAAATGAACTATTTATCATATTTAATTAAAATAATAATGGATAATCACCGTTAATCAAAATTATTCATAGAAATAAGAAAAAGTAATATGAAAAACTATGGAAAGTAAATTCAACGGAAAAAAAATCAAACCTTTAATCGCGCTGTTATCCGTTCTTTTTCTGTTAACAGGATGGGGACAGGCTGACTCTATTTCATCCAAGGATGTTATATCAGTGGATGTTCTTCTTTCTCAGGACAGGGTCCACCGGGGCGGGGAAATAAAATTTGCCCTGATAACTGAAATCAAGGAGGGATGGCATATTAATGCCAACCAGGTTGATAATGAATTTGCTATTCCAACAGAGATTATTATTGACACATTAAATGGTGTAATCACAAATGGATCCATTTTCCCTGAATTTGAGAGAAAACAGTTTCTATTTTCTGAAGATGCACTCCCGGTTTTTGAAGGTAAGTTCAACGTTATAACGTCACTGAAATTTGCTGATGATTTTTCTATTGGAGAAGTGACTGTAAGCGGTTCAATCTATTATCAGGCTTGTAATGACCGCATGTGTCTTAATCCAACGAAAATTCCATGGGATTTTAACATTGATGTAGTGAACGCGAGCGATGCTGTTACTGAGATTAATCAGGATTTATTCTATGATAAAAAAACTGTTGAGGAATATACCGAAACCGATACCGTTGGAGGCTGGATTCAGAGCAAAGGAATGATTATCACCTTTATTCTTGTATTTTTTGGAGGTCTGGCGCTTAACCTGACGCCTTGTGTGTATCCGTTAATTCCGATTACGGTAGGTTATTTTGCAAATCAGTCCACGGGAAAAATCTCCAGGTCGTTTGTCTTGGCACTTTTTTATGTACTCGGAATGGCTTTAACTTATTCTGTTATAGGCGTAGTAGCGGCCAGCACGGGTTCGATGTTAGGCAGTGCTTTACAGAATCCACTGGTGTTGATATTCATTGCTTTGGTGCTTGTTACTTTATCGTTAAGCATGTTCGGACTTTATGAAATTAGAGTTCCTCAGTCGCTGGCTTCGGTTGGAGGTAAGTCAAGGCAAGGTATACTCGGAGCCTTATTTATGGGGCTGACGGTTGGGATAATTGCCGCTCCTTGTATCGGGCCATTTGTTTTGAGTCTGCTGATATTTGTTGGTGAACAGGGAAATCCTTTTCTCGGTTTCTGGCTTTTCTTCACGCTATCGCTTGGATTGGGTGTGCCTTTTCTAATTTTGGGGACTTTTTCAGGCATGATATCAAGCATTCCACAATCCGGTGTCTGGATGGTATGGGTCAAAAAACTGTTTGGTGTAATCCTTATCGGGATGGCTGTTTACTTCCTGGAAACCCTGATTTCTGCAGCGGTCTATACATACATATTAGGACTTCTTTTAATCGTGGGAGGAGTTTATCTGGCATGGATCGAAAAATCCACTGGGGGTAACTTGTTCACCGTATTTCGTTGGCTGGTTGGAATAGCATCTCTACTCTTTGCTGTCTGGCTTGCATATCCTGAAAAAGAGCATCAGGAGATAAACTGGCAGACATTTAATTATGAATTACTGGACAAAGCCAAAAGGGACGGCAAACCGGTAATTTTGGACTTTTATGCTGACTGGTGTATTCCGTGCAAGGAATTAGACCACAGTACTTTTACCAATGTAGACGTTGTTCAATTATCTAGGGAATTCGTAACGTTGAAAGTTGATTTGACTCATGAAAGTGATCAACTAGTTAAAGATTTGACAAAGGATTTCGAAATAAAGGGTGTTCCAACCATTGTATTTATTGGTGAGAACGGTAAAGAAATTAAACATCTTAGTTTCTATGAATTTATAGAAGCGGAGGAATTTCTGAATAAAATGAAGGAAGCCGTAAATTAATGATAAGGATAACAATGACCTCATTCATAAGACTATTTTCACTGATACTGGTGTTGTTTACTATTGGGTGTGTACAAAAGGAAGACAAACAGAAAAAAACAACGACACGTCCTCCAAATGCAGTGAAAGCCCCTGATTTTACCCTTGTTTCTCTGGAAGGTGATATGTTCACTTTGAGTGATTTGCGAGGGAATGTGATCCTCTTAAATTTTTGGGCGACATGGTGCTATCCCTGTAAAATAGAAATTCCTGATTTGAATAAATTGCAGGAAAAATATCAGGACAAGGGATTTGATGTTGTCGGGATCACTTTAACCTCAGGTTCACCAGGTCAAATTTCGAAATTTGCCGAAGAATGGGGAATGAATTATAAAGTCCTAACGGATATCGAGGGAAAATATGAAACAGAAAAAGTGACAAATAACTATGGACAGGCAACGGGAGTTCCAATTTCGGGAGTTCCAACCAGTTTTATCATTGACCGTGACGGATATATTGTAAAAACCTATATTGGTCCTAGATCGGAACAAATGTTCTATAATGATCTGAAACACTATCTTTGATGCTTTCATTCATATTTTTTATTGGAGCTACCTAAAATCATGATTAATCGTTTCTTATTCCTGTGGGTATCTTATATTTGTATAATTACACCAGTAATTAGTGAAGATTACTGGCAGCAGTTCGTTCACTATGAAATGGATATATTTGTGGATACGGATTCCAGCACTTATAAAGGGATTTCAAATATCAAATACATAAATCAATCTCCGGACACACTGCATCAAATTCATCTCCATTTATATCCTAATGCTTTTCAGGAAGGCTCAGTGAAACACCGGGAATTTATGGCACGTCTTGGTAGGTTGGGACGTGCAGCAAGATTTATAAATAATCCGAAGGATTATTTCAGTAAAATTGATATTTATTCGTTTGAGATTTACCAGAATGAAAATCAAATCAATGAGGATTATAAAATCGATGATACCATCCTTTCATCTGACCTGATTGAACCTTTATTTCCGGATGACTCTCTTTCAATTACAATTGACTGGACTCATCATGTGGGTGAACAGATAGAACGGGCAGGCAGGGTGGGAGATCAATTCAATGCGGCTCAATGGTACCCCAAATTGGTGGTTTATGATGATAAAGGATGGCACAATATTCCTTTTCATGCCGAAGGTGAATTCTATGGTGAATTTGGTACATTTGATGTGTCCCTTGATATCCCCCAGAATTACATTGTGGGAGCAACTGGAACTGTTACAGATGGTGACCCCGGATGGGAAATAGTGCAGGTAGACACTTCCAGGGATTTTCAGGAGTGGTTGGATGAATTTAAAAACAGGGATGAAAAACCGGATTCAACCGCCAGACGAAATGTAACGTTTCATGCTGAGAATGTGCATGATTTTGCCTGGATATCATCACCAGAGTTTCTTTACGAGAGTGGTGAGTGGAATGGGATTGATGTCCATGTTTTATTCAACCAAACAAATGGTAAGAAATGGACCAAAAAAGTAGTAAACAGATCTGAGTGGGCATTGGAATGGCTTACGAAGAAATTTGGGGAATATCCTTATCCTCAGGTTACAACGACGGATCGTTTAAAAGGTGGCGGGATGGAATACCCAATGCTGGTCATGAACGGCAGTGAGTCAGAGAGCCTGATCCTTCATGAGATCGGACATATTTGGTTTTATGGTATTTTAGGTAATAATGAAGTGACTGAAGCATGGTTGGATGAGGGATTCACAACATTTCAAACTGGATGGTATATGATGGATAAGTATGGTCTTCATGGGTTTGATCTTGAAAATACA
>ERZ651768.1752-NODE-1752-length-15675-cov-4.544172_pt1 | contig 15675 bp, 1 predicted proteins | sample MGYA00514754_ERZ651768 | MGnify/ENA metagenome assembly ERZ651768
CAGCCGGAAGAAGCCCGGCTCGGCGGTGGTTTTGATGGGAATCGTCGTGGATCCCGACCCAGTGACGGTCTTGTAGGGTTGCCAGTTCGAGAGGTCGGGAGACGACTGGATCATCCACTGGCCCGAGCCGGTGTTGTAATGAATGACAATGCCCCCGGCCGAGCTGCGTTGGATGGCCATCTGAGGATCCGCCTGCGCCTGCTGGAGCCGGTTCGTGTGGCGGGCATTTTGGCCGAACATGGGCCAAGCGGAGTCCGCCGGGCCGGAGCTGAAGCTCTTGAACGAGTAAATCTTGCCGTCGTTGGAGCCGATGTGGACGAACCCGTTGCTCCCGATCACCGGGGAGGACTCGATCGAGGCCCCGGATTTGAACGTCCAGCGGATGGCGCCGCTCCGGCCGTCCAATGCGTAGAAGGTTTTGTCCCACGACCCGATGTAAACGGTTCCGTCCCGCCCGACCGCCGGTGAGGAGAAGACGGGGTTCCCGGTCGCGAACTTCCAGACCAGCGCGCCATTGGTTCCCTTCAAGGCATAGACCCTGTGATCCCAAGATCCGAAATAAACGGTTCCGTCCGGCCCGATGGCGGGTGAGGAGTCGACGTCCCCGCCGGTTTTGAACGCCCATTTTTTCGCACCGGTCTTTCCGTCCAGTGCGTAAAGATTGTCGTCCCACGAGCCGACGTAAACGGTTCCGTCGCTTCCAATGGCGGGTGATGAATCGACGTCGCCCCCGGTTTCATAGTCCCACAGCTTGCCGCCGGTGCGGGCATCCAGTGCGTACACTTTCTTGTCGCCGGATCCGAAGTAAACGATGCCGTCGCCGCTGATGGCGGGGGAGGAATTGACTTTGCCGCCTGTCTTGAACGCCCATTTTTTCTCGCCGGTTTTTCCGTCCAAGGCGTAAAGATGGTTGTCCCAGGAACCGGCGTAAACCGTACCGTCAGCGCCAATTGCCGGGGATGATTTCACGCAGTCTCCGGTGATGAACTCCCATTTTTTGAATCCCTGTTTCCCGTCCAGGGCGTAAATCTTTCTGTCCGTCGAGCCGAAATAAACCGTTCCGTCCGGGCCGATGGACGGCGTGGATTCGATGCTGCCTTTCGCCGCAAACCCCCATTTGACGATTTGGTTTTTTCCGTCGATGGCCCGAACGACGCCGCTCTGGTCCGCCTCGTAAAGCGTGCCGTCCGCCCCGATTGCCGGGGACGTCCTGATGCGGGCGCCCACGTTGAATTCGCCGAGTTTCTCCCCGGGCTGCATCGAGGACAGGGGATCAGTCTTGTGGCTGTAAATCTCGTCCCAATCGCTCAGGCCATCATTGTCCGTATCCCAGCGAAGCGGGTTTGTCATGTGATGCTTCAGTTCGTCGCCATCGTCGAGTCCATCCCGGTCTGTGTCGGCAAGGGAGGGGTTGGTTTTGAGTTTGTTGATTTCGTCGCTGTCACTGAGGCCGTCCCGGTCGGTGTCCGCGTTCCGGGGATTCGTGTGGTGCGTATTCAGTTCGGCGGCATTCGTCAAGCCGTCGGAGTCGGAATCCTCGTTGCCGTCGTGGATGCCATCCCCATCGGAGTCGGCCGCCAGCGGATCGGTGCTGAAGATATTCACTTCGGAACCGTCATTGAGACGATCCCCGTCGGTGTCCGCTGACCTGGGGTCGGTCTTGTGGGTGTAGAGTTCAGCGAAGTTGGTGAGAGTGTCCTGATCGAGGTCCTCGTTTCCGTCGTGGATCCCATCCTTGTCGTGATCGGCGTTTGTTGGGTTGGTGCCGAGATTGATTTCATCAAGATCACTCAGCCTGTCCCCGTCCGTGTCCACCAGTGTAGGATCAGTTTTGTGGAGCTTGACTTCGTCGGTATCGACAAGGCCATCCCCGTCGGTGTCCGTCAGGTGGGGGTTGGTCTTGTGGTTATGGATTTCATCGCCGTCACTTAAACCATCCCGGTCTGTATCATTGATAACCGGGTTGGTTTTATGGACATTGAGTTCATCCGCATCTGAGAGACCGTCAGAGTCGGAGTCCTCGTCTCCGTCAATGATTCCATCGCCATCGGAGTCTTGAGTCAGCGGTTTAGTGCCTAGGACATTAATTTCGACACCGTCATTGAGCCCATCGTTGTCGGTATCTGCGACTCTGGGGTCGGTTTTGTGGATTGGCCCCGTGCGATCCCGTATGTACTTTAGTTCCTCCACATCCGATATTCCGTCCGAGTCGGAGTCTTCAAGGGGATCAATGATTCCATCGCCGTCAGAATCGAAGTTCAACGGATCGGTGCCCAGGATGTTCACCTCGGAACCATCATCGAGGCTATCCTGGTCGGTATCTGCCGAATTGGGGTCGGTTTTGTGGATATTGAGTTCATCGCTGTCACTGAGGCCGTCCTGATCACTATCATCCAGTGAAGGATCGGTTTTGTAGATGTTGATTTCATCGCCGTCTATCAGCTTGTCTCCATCAGTATCTTCCACCAACGGATCGGTTTTTAGATGAACCTCCTGCGAATCGTCCAGGCCGTCATTGTCCGTATCCGCCTTTGTTGGATCGGTTTTGTAAGTGTTCAACTCAACGAGGTTGGCCAGTCCGTCTGAGTCAGCATCCTCGTCGCCGTCCAGAAACCCGTTTCCGTTGCTGTCTTTTTTCAGCGGATCGGTGTGCAGGAGGAGTAGCTCGATCCCGTCGCTTAAGTGGTCTCCATCAGTATCGGCCACCAATGGGTTGGTGGTATACTTTTTCAATTCATCGGAGTCGGTTAATCCGTCTGAGTCGGTATCTTCGTCGCCATCAGGCAATCCATCCTTGTCCGTATCGGCTATTTTCGGGTCGGTGTTCAACTGGACCTCACTGCCGTCAAGCAGTGAATCGTTGTCCGTGTCCGCATCCAGGGGATCGGTCTTGTGGATGTACAGTTCATCGAAGTTGGTGAGCCCGTCCTTGTCGGCGTCTTCGTTTCCGTCAAGCACGCCGTCCCCGTCGGTATCGGCGGTGGACGGGTTTGTGCCGAGGATGTTTACCTCGTCCCCATCGCTGAGGCTGTCCTGGTCGGTATCAGCCACGATTGGTGCCGTGCCGTGCTTGTTGAGTTCATCTGAGTTCGGCAGGCCATCGGAATCGGAGTCCTCGTCCCCGTCATTGATGCCATCGCCGTCGGAGTCCTGGGCCAGGGGATTGGTGTGCAGGACATTCACCTCGACACCGTCACTGATGCCGTCACCGTCAGTGTCCATCAAGGCGGGATTGGTCTTTAGACTTACTTCCTCCCCGTCGTTGAGGCCGTCCCGGTCAACATCCGCGACCTTGGGCATCGTGCCGTACAGATCCAGTTCATCCGCGTCCATGAGGTCGTCGGAGTCGGTATCCTCGTTTCCATCAATCGTTCCATCGCCGTCCGTATCGCGCAGCAGGGGATTGGTGTTTAGGACATTCACTTCCGTCCAGTCGCTCAGGCGGTCTTCATCCGTGTCGGCGGAGAAGGGATCGGTCTTCAGGGCCACCTCCTGTCGGTCATTCAACCCGTCGCCGTCAATATCCGCCTCGAAAGGATCGGTGTGGTGTACATTGAGTTCATCCGCGTCTGACAGGCCATCGGAGTCGGAATCCTCCCTGCCGTCACTCGTTCCGTTGCCATCGGAATCCTGAACAAGCGGGTCGGTTTTCAGGACATTCAACTCATCACTGTCGTTCACCTCGTCCTGATCCGTGTCCGCCGCCTTGGGATCGGTCTTGTGGACGATGATTTCATCCGCATCCGAGAGGCCGTCAGAGTCGGAGTCCTCGTTCCCGTCAAGGATACCATCGCCATCGGAATCCTGACTCAGGGGCTTGGTTCCCAGGATGTTCACCTCAACTCCGTCGCTGAGCCCGTCGTTGTCGGTATCGGCCTCTGTGGGATCGGTTTTGTGGATTGGCCCTATGCGATCCCGGATGTATTTGAGTTCCTCAACATCCAGTATCCCGTCGTTGTCGGAGTCCTCCAACGTGTCAACGGTGCCGTCGCCGTCGGAGTCAATCTCCAGCGGATTGGTTTTGAGGATGACCAACTCGACATAGTCGCTGAGCCAATCCCCGTCGGTGTCCTCGCTTGCTGGGTTGGTGTTGTGGATATTCAGTTCCTCCAGGTTGGTAAGGCCATCCGAGTCGGTGTCTTCGTCGGCGTCAATGGTGCCATCCCCGTCGGAGTCCTGAGCCAGCGGATCTGTTCCCAGGACATTCACCTCGACGCCATCATCAAGTCCGTCCTTGTCGGTGTCGGGAAAAGAGGGGTGGGTTTGAAGGCTGATTTCCTCGCCATCGGTCAACCCGTCCTGGTCCGTGTCGGCCACCTTGGGGGCTGTGCCGTACTTGTTGAGTTCTTCCGCATCCGAAAGACCGTCGGAATCGGTGTCCTCGTTTCCGTCGAGGGTGCCATCCCCGTCAGAATCCTTCACGGAAGGGTTGGTGCCCACCACATTCACTTCGATTCCGTCGCTTAGGCCATCGTTGTCGGAGTCGGCTGCCAGCGGATCGGTGCTGAAGATATTCACTTCAACTCCGTCACTCAATCCGTCCTCATCGGTGTCTGCCACGATTGGGTTGGTTTTGAAGATGTTGGCCTCCTCTCCATCGCCCAATCCGTCCAGATCAGTATCGGCCACCTTGGGATCGGTCTTGTGGGTATTCAGTTCCTCTCCGTCATTCAGTCCGTCTTCGTCTGTGTCCGCTGATGTCGGGTTGGTTTCATGGATATCCAGTTCATCCGCGTTCGACAGGCTGTCGGAGTCAGCGTCCTCGTCGCCGTCAATTGTTCCATCCCCATCCGTGTCCTGAATGGAAGGGTTGGTGCCGAACACGTCTATCTCGACCCGGTCGTTCAGTCCGTCTTTGTCGGAGTCGGTGACGGCAGGGTTGGTGGAGTGAGAGTTGATCTCATCGCCGTCGCTTAGCCCGTCTCCGTCCGTGTCCGAAACCCTGGGATCTGAAAAGTGCACATTGGCCTCATCGGCATCACTCAACCCATCGGAATCAGTGTCCTCGTCGCCGTCAACGGTTCCATCCCCATCCGTGTCCTGAACCAACGGGTTTGTGTGCAAAACATTCACTTCAACCCCGTCAGGGAGATCATCCTTGTCGGTGTCTCTCGCTGTAGGATCGGTTTTGTGTGTGTTGATTTCCTCGCCGTCACTCAGGCCGTCCTCATCCATATCCGCAATGATGGGGTTGGTTTGATGGATGTTGAGCTCGCTCGCATCATTCAGGCCGTCCAAGTCGGAGTCCTCGTCTCCATCATGGATGCCGTCTTCATCGGAGTCTTCAGCCAGCGGACTCGTGCCGAGCAAATTCACTTCGATCCCATCATCAAGTTCATCCCCGTCCGTATCAGTTTTGGAGGGGTCGGTGGCATGTGTGTTGATTTCATCACCATCACTCAGGCCGTCCTCATCCGTGTCCGCCACGTTTGGATTGGTGTCATGGATGTTGAGTTCCTCTGCATCGTTCAGGCCGTCTGAGTCGGAGTCCTCGTCGCCATCAATTGTTCCATTCCCATCCGAGTCCTGAATCAGCGGATTAGTGCCGGTAACGTGCAGTTCATCAGGATCACGCAGGCCGTCTCTGTCAGTGTCAGAGAGAGAGGGATTTGTGGCATATGTGTTTATTTCCTCCCCGTCACTGAGGCCGTCCTTGTCGGTGTCCGCCGCCTTGGGATTCGTGTTATGGGCGTTGAGTTCAGCTGTGTCACTCAGTCCGTCAGAGTCGGAGTCCTCTTCTCCATCAATGACTCCATCCCCGTCGGTGTCTTTGACCAATGGATTCGAATCGAGAACAGTCACTTCAACTCCATCACGGAGTCCGTCCCTGTCTGTATCCGTCTCCAACGGATTGGTTTTGTGGTGGTTGATTTCCGCCCCGTCACTCAGGCCGTCCTTGTCGGTGTCCGCCACCTTGGGATTGGTTTGGTGTGTGTTGACTTCCAGTGAATCATTCAAGCCGTCGGAATCGGAATCTTCCTCACCGTCATGCGTGCCATCCCCGTCTGAGTCGTTGACCAAAGGGTTCGTGTCAAAAACGCTCACCTCAACCCCATCCTGGAGTCCGTCCTTGTCCGTGTCGGCTTCCATGGGGTCGGTTTCATGGATGTTGACTTCCTCCCCGTCGCTGAGTCCGTCCTGATCGCTGTCCGGCAACTTGGGATTGGTGCCGTATTTGTTCAATTCCAGTGAATCGCTCAAGCCGTCAGCATCATTGTCTTCGTTTCCGTCGGTTGTTCCATCCCCGTCGGTATCGTCCTGCAATGGGTTTGTCTCCATGACAAGAACTTCGATTCCGTCGCTGAGTCCGTCCTTGTCGGAGTCAACGATGGAGGGGTTGGTTTTGTGGATGTGAATTTCCTCGCCATCGCTCAAGCCATCCCCGTCGCTGTCCCGCACGGTCGGGGCGGTGCCGGTTTTGTTGAGTTCGTAGGCGTCGCTGAGGCCGTCCATGTCGGAGTCTTCATTGCCATCGATGATACCATCCCCATCAGAATCCTGAATCAACGGGTCAGTTCCCAGCACGGTCACTTCAACCCCGTCGCGGAGGCCGTCCTCGTCCGTGTCAGCCTTCAGGGGATTGGTGATGTGGGTGTTGGTTTCCTCGCCATCATTCAATCCATCTCGGTCGGTGTCCGCCCTTTTGGGATCGGTGTTTTGATTGTTAAGTTCATCGGCATCACTTAGTCCATCGGAGTCGGAGTCCTCGTCGCCGTCGATTGTTCCGTTCCCATCGGTGTCTTCCTTCAGTGGGTCGGTTCCGAGTAATTGCACTTCATTTCCATCATTAAGTTGATCCCCATCCGTGTCCGCCGCCTTGGGATCGGTGTGGTGGACATAGTACTCAGCGAAGTCACTCAGGCCGTCGGAGTCGGAGTCCTCGTCGCCGTCTGTCGTGCCATCTCCGTCCGAGTCTTTCGCCAGCGGGTTTGTCCCAAGGACGCTCACCTCAACCCCATCGCTGAGTCCATCCTTGTCACTGTCCGCCACCTTGGGTTTGGTGCCATGTATGTTGAGTTCGTCCGCGTCACTCAGATCGTCGTAATCGGAGTCCTCATCTCCGTCACGGATGCCATCTTCATCAGAGTCTGCAGTCGACGGTTTGGTGCCGAGGACGCGCACTTCATCCGCATCGCTTATTCCGTCGTTGTCGGTGTCCGCCGAGTTCGGATTGGTTTTTTGTATGTTGATTTCTTCGGCGTCTGTAAGTCCGTCCCCATCGGTGTCGGACAGGAGAGGGTTGGTTGTATGAATATTGATCTCATCACCATCACTGAAGCCGTCCCCATCGGTGTCGCTGATAACCGGACTGGTGCCAAACCGGCTCAGTTCATCCGCATTCGATAGGCCGTCCGAGTCGGTGTCCTCGTCTCCATCGATGATGTCATTTCCATCTGTATCTTCCCTCAAGGGATTCGTGCCAATGACAATCACCTCGATCCCATCGCTGAGCCAGTCCTTGTCGGTGTCAGCCACCTTGGGGGCTGTACCGTATTGGTTAAGTTCTTCTGCATCCGAAAGACCGTCAGAGTCAGAGTCCTCGTCGCCATCACTGATGCCATCGCCGTCAGTATCTTGAACTAACGGGTTGGTGCCAACGACGCGTATCTCGTCGGGGTCGCTTAGACCATCCGAGTCGGTGTCGATCCTCGAGGCATCGGTCTTGTGGACATTGACTTCATCACCGTCACCCAGCCCGTCCTGATCGGTGTCAGCCAACCTTGGGTCGGTGTTGTGAATGTTCAGCTCATCCGCATCGTTCAATCCGTCGGAGTCGGAGTCTTCGTTCCCGTCATCGATACCATCTCCGTCGGTGTCAACCTGCAATGGATCAGTGCCATGTTGCAACTCCTTGCCGTCGCTTATACCGTCCTGATCTGTATCCGCCGCCTTGGGATCGGTCTTATGGTCATTGAGTTCATCCGCGTCGTTCAGTCCGTCGGAGTCAGAGTCTTCAGCCCCGTCATTGACGCCATCGCCATCTGAATCTTGAACCGACGGCTTGGTGCCCAGGACACGCACTTCATCCGCATCCATTAATCCATCCCCATCGGTATCATCATTGAGTGGGTTGGTGCCGAGGACATTCACTTCATCCCCGTCACTCAAACGATCCTTGTCAGAATCGGCTATTTTAGGATCAGTACCGTGGGTGTTGATTTCATCGTTGTCCGATAAACCGTCCGAGTCGGAGTCTTCGTCGCCATCGGCAATGCCATTTCCATCGGAATCTATCTTCAACGGATTGGTATTATATTTCACCTCATCGCTGTCACTTAGGCTGTCCTGGTCAGTATCCGACACCTTTGGATCGGTGTTGTGGATGTTAATTTCATCGTGATCATTTAACCCATCGGAGTCAGAGTCTTCGTCACCGTCGTTGATGCCGTTCCCATCGGAGTCCATTTGCAACGGGTTGGTGTCATATTTCACCTCATCGTCGTCATTTAAGCCGTCCTTATCCGTGTCCGCTGTCTTGGGGTTGGTTTTGTAGACGTTGATTTCGTCGCCATCATTCAGGCCGTCCTGGTCTGTATCGGGCGAGTTTGGATCAGTCTCGTGAAGTTTAAGTTCATCGGTGTCAATAAGCCCATCCTCATCGGTGTCGGACAGGAAGGGACTCGTCTTGAACGTGTTGACTTCGTCGCCGTCATTGAGACCGTCCCCGTCCGTGTCATGAATTACCGGGCTGGTACCGAAAAGATTAAGTTCATCTGCGTCGCTCAGTCCGTCGGAGTCGGAGTCCTCGTCGCCATCAATGACCCCATCCCCGTCGGTGTCGGCTTTCAGCGGATCGGTTTTCAGGACATTCACCTCTACACCGTCGCTCAGCCAGTCTTCGTCCGTATCCGCTAATTTAGGGTCGGTCTTATGGGTATAGACTTCGCTGTTATTTGACAGGCCATCGAAATCCAAATCCTCGTCCCCATCGCTGATGCCGTCCCCGTTTGAATCGCTATTCACGGGGTTGGTGCCCAAAACTTTGACCTCGATCCAGTCCCCCAGGCCGTCCTCGTCGCTGTCAGCCATTAGGGGATTGGTTTTGAGGGCAATTTCCTCGCCGTCCCCCAGGCCGTCCCCGTCAATGTCCACAACGTTTGGATCGGTACCAATATCGATCTCATTGCCATCACTTAAACCGTCCTTGTCCGAGTCGGCCACCTTGGGATCGGTGTGGTGGGTGTTGAGTTCATCCGCATCCGATAAACCGTCGGAGTCTGTGTCTTCATCGCCATCTATAATTCCATCCCCGTCGGAGTCTTGAAACAGCGGCCGCGTGCCAAGCACATTCAACTCATCCGAATCACTCAATCCATCCTCGTCGGTGTCGGCCGCTTTCGGATTCGTGTTAAAGGTGTCAATTTCCTCAACGTCACTCAAGCCGTCGGAGTCGGAGTCCTCATCCCCGTCATCGACTCCATCTCCATCTGAGTCACTGGCCAATGGATCAGTGTTGAAAATATTTATTTCATCAGGATCACTCAATCCATCCTTGTCGGTGTCTTTCTGGGAGGGATTTGTATTGAGAGCTATTTCCTCCCCGTCGTCTAGGCCGTCCTGATCCGTGTCCGCTGTAGTTGGGTTGGTGTTATGAACCCATACCTCGTCATAGTCACTTATGCCATCCCCATCGGTATCATCACTTAGTGGATTGGTGCCGAGGATATTCACTTCAAACCCATCACGCAAAAGATCCTTGTCAGAGTCGGATCTTTTAGGATCAGTACCGTGGGTGTTTACTTCATCACCGTCGTCAAGGCCGTCCAAATCACTGTCCGCCACAATGGCATTGGTATGATGGACGTAAAGTTCATCTGCATCGCTCAAGCCGTCGGAGTCGGTGTCCTCATCCCCATCAATCGTCCCATCCCCATCCGAGTCCCGGACAATTGGATTGGTATCCAGCAGGGTCACCTCAATCCCGTCGAGCAGTCCATCCTCGTCGGTGTCACTTTTTGCAGGATTCGTTTTGTGGATGGTGACCTCATCCCCGTCACCCAGGCCGTCCTGGTCGATATCCGCGGCCGTGGGATTGGTGTTATGCACGTTCAGTTCCTCCGCGTCCGTCAACCCGTCGGAGTCGGAGTCCTCATCCCCGTCACTGGTTCCGTCCCCGTCCGAGTCCTGGACGGACGGGTTCGTGCCGACGATCCGCACTTCATCGGGATCACTGAGCCCGTCCTCGTCGGTGTCGGTCTTGGAGGGATTGGTATGGTGGATGTTGACCTCCTCGCCATCATCAAAGCCATCCGCGTCGGTATCCGCCACCCGGGGGTCGGTGTGATGGATGTTTAGCTCATGCGCATCGGACAACCCGTCGGAGTCGGAGTCCTCATCCCCGTCAAACAATCCATCCCCGTCCGAGTCCTGCTCGACCGGGTTGGTGCCGGTGACCTTCAACTCGTCGGAGTCATTCAACTGATCCTTGTCGGTATCGGCTGTCAGCGGGTTGGTGCCATGTATGTTGACTTCCTCTCCATCGGTTAACCCATCCTTGTCGGAGTCGACAGTCATGTGACCGGTGTTGCGGATGTTCAGCTCATCGGCATCCGACAGGCCGTCGCCGTCGGTGTCCTCGCCGCCGTCAAGGATTCCATCTCCGTCTGTATCGTTGTCCAGCGGGTCGGTTCCCACAACATCCACCTCCGACCCATCGCTCAGTTCATCCAGGTCTGTGTCTGCCGACTTGGGATCGGTCTTGTGGGTGTTGAGCTCGTCTGCGTCGCTCAAGCCGTCTGAGTCCGAGTCCTCGTCGCCGTCAATTGTTCCATCCCTGTCAGAATCGTGATTCGATGGGTTGGTGCCCAGCACGAACACTTCATCGCCATCACTCAATCCATCCTTGTCGGTGTCGGGTTCGGATGGATTGGTTTTAAGATCCACCTCATCATTGTCATTCAAGCCGTCCTGATCCGTGTCAGTCGCCAGGGGATTGGTGTTGTGCGTGCTGATCTCAGCGCCGTCACTTAGGCTGTCCCCATCCGTATCGGCCGAGTTTGGATCAGTTTTGTGGACGTTGATCTCGGCGGTGTCATCGAGTCCATCCGCATCGGAGTCGGTCAGGAGGGGATCGGTTTTGTGGTCGTTGACTTCCTTGCCGTCACTCAAGCCGTCTCCATCCGTGTCATCGTTTATCGGGCTGGTGCCGAAACGATTCAGTTCACTCGCATTTGACAACCCATCGGAGTCTGCGTCCTCGTCGCCGTCATCGACCTTATCGCCGTTGGTGTCGACTTTCAGCGGATCGGTGTTCAGGACATTCAACTCCATGCCGTCGCTGAGCAAGTCCCCATCTGTGTCAACCCGCTCCATGTTGGTCCTGTGGATGAAAACCTCATCCCAGTTGGTCAGGGCATCCCCGTCTGCGTCCAGTGGTTTTTCCAGTTCATGAAGGGCGGACAATTCAGCGCGGCTCAACGTACGACGGTAGATGCGGATGTCATCCAGGCCGCCCTTCCATGAATTAGAATTCTGTTCACCCTCCCGCTTTCGCTCCCTGCCACCAAAGAAGATTCCCTTACCGTTGATCGGCAGGTTTGTATTCGTTTCAGCGACTGGCTGGTTGTTAAGCAGCAATGTCACCTTTTCGTTCTCCCGGATCAGGATGACGTGATGCCAGTAGTCGAGGGGCATAGCCAACGCGTCGCTGCGAAGGACTTCCCCAAATACGAGTCTTCCCCCGATGAAACACTCGGGAACCGGCCGGCCCTGCTTCCAATTGCCCAAGGACAACTCGAATCCATTGATCGTGTCACTCGCAAAGAGAATTTTGCGCGACCCCTGTTTGTGTGAGCCGTCCAGCCTGGCCCAGATTGAGATGGTGAAATCTGTGTTTCCCTCCAAGAAATTGTCGGTGTTTTTCAACGACAAGTTGCCGTCCTCGAGCAGGGCGGACTTGTTTGGGTGCACATTACGGTCGAAGCCGAAGACATCTTCCGTCCTTGTGGGAGTCAGGTGATTCCCGTTGCCGCTTCTGTCGAGGGTGGTTCCGTTGAATGGGTAGAAACCGATCAGTCCATCGTTCAGGTCAATGTCGGCTGGTGCCTGGGCATGACCGCCGGGTGAGAAAACACGGAGCAACAATAATAAAAGACCAACTTTTTTGCTGAAATCTTTCATTATTTCGTAATTAATTTACTGCCGTAACCAACCATGCTTGTTCCCAGCGCCATTTAAGAATGGGTGAGCTTGTCAGCAAAAGACATACCGACAATCATCTTTTTCGTCAGAAAATTAAGAAACTTTAAAAAAAAATCAAAAAATATTTGTTTTACCGCGGTCTGCAGGCTGTTTTGGAACAAAATTTGCTAACGAAAGCCCTCAACATGTCGATATGGCAACTGGCGAGTGGGGGGATACATTTTTGAGGAAGTCTTTTAGTTCTGAGTAACGATGAAACATCGATATAGAGGGCGTTTTTTGCATCTGCTGGCTATTTTACCCCTAATCCAGCCGTCAGGTTTTTGTAGTGCACCCCTTGAGTGGACGTTTACCACCGTCTCCCGCACGGTTTGGAGCAAGGGGGAAATATCGGCTTCCCCTTCCGTGGGGCGCAATGGCCTGGTTTATTTCGGCGCGAAGGATCACACCTTCTATGCCGTCGATTCAGCCAAGGGCAAGCTGACTTGGAAATACCGGACGCACGGGGCCATCTCCGCCTCCGCCGCTGTTGGTAACAATGCAGTCGTTTATTTCGGTTCGGAGGACAGTTTTGTCTATGCACTCGATGGAGCCCAGGGGGGGCTCGAATGGAAATTTGAGACCGGCGGCAAGATCCGGTCCTCCCCCGCGTTGAGCAACCTGGGCATCCTGTACGTGGGATCGGATGACAAGAATGTTTACGCCCTGGATACCGCCGACGGCACCAAGCTCTGGAAGTTCACCACGAGCGGCAAGGTGTCCTCCTCCGTGGCGCTTGCCGAGGGCTTGGCCATCTATTTCGGATCGGAGGACGGGTTCGTCTATTCGCTGGATGCTGATACCGGGGAAAAGATTTGGGCCTATCGGACAGCAGGCGGGGTCACGGCATCTCCCGTGATCGGCCACAACAACTCGATCATCGTCGGCTCCGGGGACAATTATTTGTACTGCCTGAACGGCAGGACCGGCAAACTGAAGTGGCGAACCTTTTTGAACGGCCCCATCAAGTCATCGGCGGCGATCGGCCCTTCCGGGAGAATCATCGTCGGGGGCGGGGACGACAAAATCTACCAGCTCAACCCAGTCGATGGCGGCATCGTCCGGCGGTACAAGGCGCGTGGCGCCATTGCCTCCTCCCCGGCCGTGGGCAATGACGGCATCATCTACTTCGGGTCGAACGACCGTCGGGTGTACGCCGTGGAATTGAACGGCGAAAAGGTCTGGTCTTACCAGACGAGCGGCAGGGTTGTTTCCTCACCCGCCATTGGCCCGGATGGCGGGGTGTACATCGGTTCCGAGGATCACAAGCTTTATGCCTTCAAGAACAAGCCGAATGGGGACGCGCTTGGCCCGGCGCTTTCCTCTTGGCCCATGTTCGGAAAAAACAGCCGGCGCCTGCCCGGGCTGATTGAGCAGGACAACAAGGCCGCGCCCCGCATCGTCTTTCAGCCCCAGACGCAGACCCGGCCGCTTGGCCAACGGGCGGCGCTCATCGCCGAAGTCCACGGGCAGGGGCCGTTCGAATACCAATGGCACAAGGACGGCCAACCGCTCGCCGGCCAAACGCAGGCCGTGCTGCATATTGGGCAGTCGGTCCACGAGGATTCCGGCGACTATTTTGTGAGCATCAAAAACCCGTTCGGACTCACGCGCAGTTTTCCGGTCACCCTCACCATCACCAAGCCGCAGCCGGCCCAGATCGTGTTGAACCCGAAGCCGGTCAAGGCCGAGTACGGCCAGACCATCCAGCTCAAGGCCACCGCGAGGGGCTCGGGCACGGTCGAGTTCGCCTGGTTCAAGGACGGCCAACCGCTGGACGCCGCGACGCCGGGAATCGAAATCCTGACCGACTACTCGCCGCTGGAGGGGTACTACTCCATCCTGACGCTGAGTGCCCTGCGCACCGCGGACGAGGGGCTGTACAGCGTGGTTGCCTCCAACCCATACGGCGAGATGACGAGCACGGTGGCCAGGCTCACTGTCGGTCCGTCGCACCTGTTCCAGTTTGCCAGCAGCCGGATCGAGGAGGACGGCTATTTTAGGATCGAGGCGGTCGGCCCCATCAACCACGATATCGTCGTTCAGGAATCCTCCGACTTCATCCAGTGGAAGGACATGATGGTCCTGCCGCTGAACAAGCCGGTGTCTTCGGCGGATCAACCGGAAGGCCAGCCCGAGCTGGGCACGGTGGAATTACGCCTGCCGGTGCTCCCTGTCGGCGAGGATTTGGAACAGAAAAAAGTCGAGATCGCCGTTCAACTCAGCAAGCTGGCGATCGCAAAACGGATCAACGAGGAGCAGGGCATCGAGGTCGATCCCGACAGCCTCGAGGTCGAGCTGATTTTCATCCTCTCACGCGACGACACCCGTGATCAGCAGCTCAAGCAGGGCTACCCCATCGCCCCCAACCACCCGAGTGTCCTGAGGCGGCTCGAGAAGGGCAGCTTCTTCCGCTTCAAGCTGGTGGAGGGGGCCGCGCCCGCGCCTTGACGATCCGCCGGCCGCCTGGCCAAGCGGAGATTGCCTTTCTCTTCAACCGCCGTGTAGGCTGCGGCCCGTGAGTTTCGTCCGTCTCGTTTCCGTTTTAGTGTTGGTCGTGGCCGAGTGTGCCATGGCGGACGACTCCGCCGCTTGGCCAAGCTACCGCGCCGGGATGGGCCGCGCCGGGTATTCGAGCCAAGCGCTCTCCTTCTCCGTGACCGAGACGTGGCGGCGCGACCTTCCGGCACCCAGCCCGGCCTGGACCACCCCGGCGCGGCGCAGCTACTGGCAGCAACTCGAGGGCATCCTTCCGCGCGTGACCGGCGACTGGGCCAACCACGCGATCGCCGACGCGTCGCGTGTGTGGCTTGGTTCCAGCGCGGACGACACCGTCCGTTGCATCGACGCCCAAACCGGCGAGCCGCAGTGGTCGTTCGTGGCCGATGGGCCGGTGCGCTACGCGCCGGTGCTCGCGGGCGGGCGGCTGTTTTTCGGGAGCGACGACGGCTTCGTGTACTGCCTCGAGGCCCGCACCGGCCGCTTGGCCTGGCGCGAGCGGCTTGGTCCGCGCGACTGGCGCATCCCCGGCAACGGCCGGATGATTTCGCTCTGGCCGGTGCGCACCGGCCTCGTGGTGGATGCCGGTGTCGTTTACGCGGCCGCCGGGCTGTATCCGTCGCAGGGCGTGTACGCCGCCGCGCTGAACGCGGGCGACGGCTCGGCGGTTTGGCGGCAGAAACTCAACGTCTCGCCGCAGGGCTATTTGTTGGCGTCGCAAACGATGCTCTTCGTCCCGACCGGCCGCGGTAACCCGGTCGGGCTCGACCGCAAAACGGGCCGCTTGGCCAAGTCGTTCAGCGGCGCGGGCGGCGCGTTCGCGGTGCTGCTCGAGGACGAGTTGTTCTCCGGCACCGGCAACGACGGCACGCTCACGGCCAACCCGGTGCAGTCGTCCGGCAGCCTTGCCACGTTCAAGGGCAACGCCTTGGCCGCCTCTCCGCGATACAGCTTTTTGCTGGACGAAACCGGCGTCCGAGCGATCGACCGGCAGAC
>ERZ651768.1753-NODE-1753-length-15671-cov-8.895216_pt1 | contig 15671 bp, 7 predicted proteins | sample MGYA00514754_ERZ651768 | MGnify/ENA metagenome assembly ERZ651768
TTCGCGAAGGCCCACATCGAGAATGCCGGCGACGCCTGGATGCCCATCAGCGCAAACATGTACGTCATGCACATGATACCGGTCCACGGCCCGCCTTTAGCATCGGCACCGGCAGAAACCGCCTGGATTGAGCCCGGTAGTGCGACGTAGTGTGAGTGGCCGGCGGGCGTCAGGCTTTCGCCCTTGGCCAAGTCGGCGGAGACGAACAATTTCATCCCCTCCACAAACTCGCTCCACCCGCCGATCTTCACGATGGCAACGACGCCGATCGCAACAATGCCAAACGCTAACAGCACACACTGGGCGCAATCCACATACGCCACCGATCGCAGCCCGCCCGACGCCACGTAAATCACCACCACGGCAGTGAGCGCGTACATGCCGACGTTCACGCTGATCCAGTCTTCAGTCAGGATGTTGAACAGGCTGCCGGACGCCTTCAACTGCACACCAAGGTACGGCACGCTGAACAGGAACGCCACGATCACCGTGAGGATGCGAATGGCGTTCCCGCCAAAAATGTCCGAGTACATCTCGCCCGGGGTCACGTAGCGGAACGCCTGGCCAAGCACCCATTGACGCCGCAGGAACAGCACCCCTGTGAGAGGAATTGTCAGCGCGTAAAATGACGCGAAGGCATACGGCAGCCCGTCGGTGAAAATCTTCCCTGGATGCCCGACGAACGTCCACCCGCTGAAGCTCGTCGCCGTCGCCGCGAGGATGAACACCCAAACACTAATCTGCCGTCCGGCGATGAAATAATCCGAGGAAGACTTGGCCCCGAAGAAACCCTTGATACCCCAGAAAATACAATAGGCCCAATACAGGCCCACAAATGCAAATAGCCAGGTGATTGTTGAATCCATAATCCGGTTCGGTTCTCAGGTGGACGGCTTAATAGCAGAGCCCACCCGCTGAAACAAGCATCGGCCCGTTCACTCGCCGATGATTTCCTTGAGTTGGCTGACCGGCACGCAGTTTTTGAAGACCATCTGCAGGTTCTTCTGATCGTCGTCATTCTCCGTGTAGTAGAGTGACTCAGTGCTGGCGGCGATCCCGACCACTTCCCCGGCTTCATTCAAAACAGGTGCACCACTGGATCCGCGACCGAAATCGGCTGTGATTGCCATCGCCGGAACAGTTTTTCGATCGCGTTGTGTCATGAAGTAACGGGCAACACGCCCCTCGGTTAACGTGTAAAATTTTTGGTTCGGATGGCTGATCAAATCCACTTTTGCCCCAACGGGTGCTGCTTGGCCAAGCGTAACCGGTGTAATCCCGGTATTGGGAATCCGCACCACTGCCAGGTCGTAACGCTCACTCGCCACAACCACCGACTCGACCATAAACACCCGCCCGTCGAACAACCGCACTGCCAAGGCAGAACGCTCTGGCTGGTTTACCACGTGATAGTTGGTCACTACCAAATCCTCCGCGATTAAGAATCCGCTCGCCGGCGCCACATGCCAGCGCGTGCAGCGTTTGCACTTGTAAACAGCACCCACCACCGCGATTGCCTTTTGCACCTCCTCCGCTCGGCCGCCCTTTCCCGCCGGCAAACCAAGCTTGGCCCTCGGCTCTTTTTTCAACTGCTCGATCAATGATTCCATCGAGACCGCCTCGTCAGAATCCATCATCCTCGTTGCCTCACGTGTCATTTGACCGATGATCGCCCGGTCGTTGATCACCGCTGGCTTGGCATGGCGGTTCTCTTTAATGATGGTTTGCTTCGTGCTCATGCAACCGACAGCAACCATTGCCGCCACAACGCAACACAACTTAGCTAAATCCATTTTCACGGCGTCAGACTACTTCATTCGCAGCTTGGCAGCGAGAGTTTAGTGGCGTCAAATGGCAGCCGTATGGCGCTGCCGAAATACGTCCAAGAAACCGACCAGGGCGTGATCTTGGCCATCCGCGTTCAGCCCCGTGCCTCACGCAATGAAATCATCGCTGATCTCGGCGACGAACAACTCAAAGTTCGCATCGCCGCCCCGCCCGTAGACTCCGCCGCCAACAAGGCGCTCACCAAGTTCATCGCGAAGTCCCTCGATGTCCCGCCGCGCTCTGTGTCCCTCATTCGCGGCGATAAAAACCGCAGTAAAGTACTGCTCATCGCCAACACCGATGCCGCATCAGTACTTGCCAAAATCCACAAATAACTTGAGACACACCCACTCGCCCAATAGCTTTTCCCCGTGAACACTCCGGCAGTCGATGCCTCGGAACAAAACTGGCACGCTTGGGTGGACACCGGCGGCACCTTCACCGACTGCCTCGCCGCCGACCCGCATGGGCGCACCCTCCGCCTCAAGGTTCTCTCCAGCAGTTGCCTCCGAGGCACGCTCACGGCCATCGACACACCGACCGAAATCGAGATCGATCTAGCCCAACCGCTCATCGCCGGTTTCGCCCTTGGCCAACAGTTGCGCCTCCTTGGCAAGGCCGACGCGCCGATCGAAATCACCGCCCACGATTCCCCGAATCAACTTCGCCTAGGCAAGCCGCTGCCCGGCGATACGCCGCTTGGCCAGGGGATCGAGATCGCCTTCGACGTCGAGGCCCCGATCCTCGCGGCCCGAATCGCCACCGGCACTCCCGCTGGCCACGCGCTCCCGCCAATGCTCATGCACTTGGCCACGACTCGCGGCACCAATGCCTTGCTTGAAGAAAAGGGAGCTGAAGTGACGCTTTTCATCACGCGTGGCTTCGAGGATTTACTGGTCATTGGTGACCAAAAACGCTCTGACCTTTTCGCATTGAACATCCAAAAATCGGCACCGCTAACGGCGCACGTCATTGGTGTCGACGAACGTCTCGACGCGCTTGGTCAAACCCTCCGCTCGCTCAATCTCCCCACCGCTGAGCCGCCTAAAACCAAGAATCAATCCGCCGCCGTCGTCTGCCTGCATAGCCACCGAAACCCCGAACACGAACAACGCTTGGCCGCACAACTCCGCGACGCCGGCTGGCGACACGTCTCTGTATCGAGCGACTTGGCGCCAGTGATCAAGGTTTTGCCTCGCGCAGAGACGACGGTTGTCGATGCCTACCTATCGCCGATCATGACTCGCTACCTCGACGGTGTGGAACGCGAGATGGTCAATGGCAAACTGCACGTGATGACCAGTAGCGGTGGACTCGTCTCTCGTAAAGTATACCGGGCCAAGGACAGTTTACTGAGCGGCCCGGCTGGAGGGGTTGTCGGTGCCGCTATGGCCGGCCGCCAAGCCGGCTTCGAGCGGATCATCGGGTTCGATATGGGCGGCACAAGCACCGACGTCTGCCGGTTCGACGGTGACTTTGATTACCAATTCGAGCACCACATCGGGCGAGCCCGCGTGATCGCACCGGTGCTGAATATCGAGACGGTTGCTGCTGGTGGGGGTTCAATCTGCGGTTTCAACGGCGACGAATTGTTCGTCGGGCGCGAGAGCGCGGGCGCGAATCCCGGCCCAGCCTGCTACGGCGCAGGCGGCCCCCTCACCCTCACCGACGTCAATTTACTGCTCGACCGCCTTGATCCTAGACAGTTCGGGATTCCAGTCGATGTTAACGCCGCCCGCGCCGCGCTCGAGCTGGTTTGCCAATCAATCCCCAAGTCGCCACCGAAACGCAAACTTCTCAGCGGGTTCCTCGAAATCGCCAACGAACGGATGGCGGACGCGGTCCGAAAAATTTCCATCCGCGAAGGCTACGATCCCACCGACTACGCGCTGGTCGCCTTCGGCGGCGCCGGGGGCCAACACGCCTGCGCCATCGCCGAAAAACTTGGCATCACCACTGTCCTCTGCCCAGCCGACGCCGGGCTGCTCAGCGCACGTGGCCTGCGCGAAGCCGTCATGGAGCGCTTCGCTGAGCGGCAGATTCTCCAACCGCTCGAATCGTTTGGCCAGGCGCTTGGCTCTACGTTTGAGGAGTTGGCCAACGAGGCACTCGGCGCGCTGAAAAAAGAGGGCTTCGCCGCCAATGAGATCACCGTTCGGCGACGTTTCGTTTCTCTTCGACATTTTGGGCAGGAGTCCGCTGAGAAAATCGCCTACGACGAAAGCACCGACTTAGCCACTGCGTTTAGGGAGCACTACGAAAAGCTCTTCAGTTACTGGCCGGAGAACAAATCGATTGAGGTCGTCTCGGCACGGGTGATCGCCTCGACACATCCGCCAACGGTAGCGAGAGAGTCATTCGACTCATCAACAGAAAAACCGCTTAACAAGCCGATCATTGACCGCGAATCGCTGAACACCGGCCAACGCGTCGAGGGCCCAACAATCGTACAGGACCGTTTTTGCACACTCGGAATCGACCCTGGCTGGATCGGCACTCTTGGCTCCAAGGGGACCCTCAAAATCCAAGCGATTCGGAAAAATAATTCAGCTAAAAAAAACGCACCCTTGACTCTGATCGATCTGGAACTGTTCACCAACCGCTTTGGCTCGATCGTTGAGGAGATGGGCCAACTACTGCAACGCACTTCAGTGTCGACCAACATAAAGGAACGCCTCGACTACTCCTGCGCGTTACTGGATTCCGACGGCCAACTCGTTGTCAACGCGCCGCACATCCCGGTGCACCTGGGGGCGCTTGGCCTTTGCGTCCGCTCCATTGCCCTTGGCCAAGCGCTTAGCCGCGGCGACATGATTGTCACCAATCATCCTGGCCACGGCGGCTCGCATTTGCCGGACATCACTGTCATCAGCCCGGTGTTCGATGACACCGAGCAACTCCTTGGCTACGTGGCCAACCGAGCGCATCACGCCGAGTTAGGCGGAATCAGCCCCGGCTCGATGCCACCCCTAGCCAAATCGCTCGCTGAGGAAGGCGTCGTCATTCCGCCCACCTTTCTTTATCGCCGCGGCGAGGCGCAGTTTCGCGAAATCCAAAATCGGCTGACCAGCGGGCCGTATCCGTCCCGTATGCCTGAGGACAACATGGCAGACCTCAAGGCCCAAGCCGCCGCCAACCTCCTCGGCAGCCAGGCGCTACAGAGATTGGCCATAAAATACAGCTACAAAAAGGCAGCTTATTACATGGGGCAAATTCGGCAACGAGCGGCCGATGCCATCGCCCGGCGCATCACTACCCTCGAACAGGGTCGGCACACCGCAACGGAACAACTCGACGACGGCACAAAACTCGCTGCAAAAATCGATGTCAGTGGCGGAAAGATTCACATCGACTTCACCGGCACCGACGCGCTGCATGACGGCAACTTCAATGCGACACCTGCGATTGTCCAAAGCGCGGTAATTTACGTCGTTCGCCTGCTCGTCAACGAACCGATGCCCCTCAATGAGGGACTCATGAAACACGTCGAGATCACCCTGCCCTGTTGTTTACTCAATCCTGAATTTCCTGACGACTCCACCCAGGCTCCACCGGTGGTCGGCGGCAACGTCGAGACGAGTCAACGGTTGGTGAATTTGTTGCTCAAGCCATTCGAGATTGTCGCTGCAAGCCAGGGGACGATGAACAACCTGATCTTCGGCAACGAGCGTTGCAGCTACTACGAAACCATCTGCGGCGGCACCGGAGCCGGCCCAGGTTTCGACGGTGCGGACGCTGTACACTCGCATATGACAAACACCGCCATCACCGACCCGGAAATTTTGGAATGGCACTTTCCGGTCCGACTGGAGCGATTCGCTGTCCGTAAAAACTCCGGCGGCCAAGGGGAATACAACGGAGGCAATGGCATCGTTCGTGAACTAATTTTCACCGAGCCGGTTTCACTCTCGCTCCTCACCCAAAACCGCACCCAAGGACCATACGGATTAAACGGCGGTCAATCTGGGCACCCCGGCCAGCAGCACTTGGTCAAGCACAGTGGTGAGAGAAAAGAACTTGCGTCTGTTGCACAGGAAGAATTGGAATCAGGCGACCGCTTGATTATTAAAACTCCCGGCGGCGGCGGCTGGGTTTAGGATAAGATATCGTGAACGACGCTTCCGTGAACGTCGGTTAGACGGTAGTCGCGGCCGGCGTGGTGAAAGGTTAGGCGCTCGTGGTCGAGGCCGAGCAGGTGCAGGATTGTGGCCTGCAGGTCATGGATGTGCACCGGGCGCTCGGCGATGTGGAAGCCCAGTTCGTCGGTGGCACCCAGCGTCACGCCGCCTTTCACTCCGCCGCCGGCCAGCCAGAGGCTGAAGGCCTGCGGATGATGATCTCGCCCCAGCGAGCGGTTGAGCGTGGGGTTGCTCTCCACCATCGGCGTGCGGCCGAATTCACCGCCCCAGATCACCAGCGTGTCGTCGAGCAACCCGCGCTGCTTTAGATCCTGCACCAACGCGGCGCTGGCCTGATCGGTGGCGCGGGTGTTGTTGGTGATGTTGCCGGCCACGTCTGAGTGAGCGTCCCAGCCGGAGTGGTAGATACTCACGCAGCGCACGCCGCGCTCAATCATGCGGCGGGCCAGCAGGCAGGCGCGAGCGTAGGAAGGCTTGGCGGGATCGGCGCCATAAAGTTTCAGTGTCTCGGGCCGCTCGCTTTTCAGGTCCATTAACTCCGGGGCGCTCGACTGTAGACGAAAGGCCATCTCGTAGTTCTCTATGCGCGTAGCGATCTCAGAATCGTTTTCCACCTCTAGCCGGCGGCGATTGAGCGCCCCTATAAGATCCAGCGATTCGCGTTGCAGGCGGACATCCACACCGGAGGGGCTGCTGACGTTGAGGATGGGATCCCCTGTGTTGCGAAAGCGCACGCCGGCATGTTTGCCGGGCATGAAACCAGCCGACCACAGGGCCGACCCGCCGCTGATACCACCGCCTGTGGAGAAGACGACAAACGCCGGCAGATTGTCCGTCTCTGCGCCCAGTCCGTAGCTGAGCCAGGAACCAAGGCACGGCCGGCCTGGCTGGGCAAAGCCGGTGCTAAAAAAGATCTGCCCGGGCGCGTGATTGAACTGGTCCGTGTGCATGGACCGGATGACGGCGATGTCATCCACCACCTTGGCCAGGTGCGGCAGTTTGTCGGACAGTTCCGCGCCGCACTGGCCGTGGCGCGCGAAGGGAAAGCGCGGCCCCAACACCGCGGCATTACGCTGGATGAAGGCGTAGCGCTGGTCGCCGATCACCGAAGGCGGCAGCGGCCTACCCTCCAGTTGTTTAAGCTTGGGCTTGGAGTCAAACAACTCCAACTGGCTCGGCGCTCCGGCCTGAAAAAGGTGGATCACCCGCTTGGCCCGCGGGGCAAAATGCGTGCCTACCGGCCCGGTGCTTTTACCAAAGACATCAGTTAATAACCCGGCCAGTGCCAGCTTGCCGATGCCATAGCCACACTCGCTAAAAAAATGGCGCCGTGTGATCGACTGGCTATCAGTTACGGTTGATGAATTCATGAGTATTTAAAATAGCACGGGCCAAAATTGTCAATGCGGCCAGGATGTTGGGGTCGCCTTCGTCTTTGCTGCCAAACTTGGTTGCATTGAGTTCGTTGTTTTCAAAGCGTAAGATCTGATCACGATAAAACTTTACTGATAATTGCAACTCCAGGTCATCCGGTTGCCGCGCAAGACAACGCTCAAAGAGCCGTTTGACCAAGCTTGTTTCACTCTCCTTCCGTACTAACAACTCCCGGCCAAGCGTCTGGCTGGCTTCCATAAAGAACCGGTCATTTAATAAAGTCAGCGCCTGCAGAGGCGTGTTAGAAATCTCCCGGTTCGCCACGCAGATTTCATGGCTGGGCGCGTCGAAGGTGTCATGCATGGCATAGGGCATGGAGCGCTTGCGATAGGTGTAGAGGCTTCGCCGATAGCGATCGGCACCCGTGCTGGTTTTCCAACCGCCTCCACCGTAGATGCCCTCGCCGGTACTTTTGTGTTGTGGCGGAAAAACGCTTGAGCCTCCGAGCTTTTGATTCAGCAGTCCGCTAACGCTCAGGACGGAATCACGGATTTGCTCGGCACTCAGCCGATAGCTTGCCCCCGAGCGCTTGCGGTAGGTGGCGCTGGTGACGATGAGACGCAGGAGCTTCTTCTGCGACCAATCGCTGTTCATAAATTCGATGGCCAGCCAGTCGAGTAACTTCGGGTGGGTAGGTGCGGCACCGGTGTAGCCAAAGTCATCCGTAGTACGCACGATACCCTCTCCAAAGATTGTAGCCCAGAATCGGTTCACCACCACGCGAGCGGTGAGTGGGTTGTTTTTGTCAACCAACCACCGCGCAAAGCCGAGGCGATTGCGTGGTTGGTCCTGGCCCAGAGGTGGCAGGAAGGGCAACACCTTGGATGTCACGCCCTCGCGCGGGGAAAGAAACTCACCACGATGATGCCGTCGAGTGACGCGCACATGCGCTGCCGGTCGTTCCTGCATCACCAGAGTGGTAGGTGGCTTTGGCAACTGCTGACGCAGCGCCTCGATGGACTTGCGGGCCTCGGCCAAGTCCTTGGATGTCTCGATGTAGAACCGTCGCAGGGCCTCCTGGCCCGCTTGGTCAAGCGCATCTTCTGGCTTGGCCAAGTGCGCCTCAATCCTGCCCGGAAGGTCCCTTGCCTGTGGTGGATCGCTGCAGTTGGCCACGGAAAAACGGAATCGACCCAGGCTGGCCGAGTAATGCCTACTGAAATCCATTCGTAGCTTGAGCGCCTTGGCTGTGAGCGGCTTGGCCAACTGCCAAACCGCCTGGCTGGGTTTTCCCTCGCGGCCACTGGCGGACCAGCCTGTCTGCAGGTCTCCGTCCAATACGGCCATTGCACCGGGCTTGCCACTGCCGATCCATTGCTTGGCATAATTGACCGAGCCGGATGCGATTTCCACCGGTTGCCCGTCCGCAATCAGGGTGAGTTCGCTCAGGAAAAAATCCCCCTTCGGACCCTCATAATAGGCTCGGCCCGGCCCACCCTTGGGCAGGCGTTCATCCGGCAGCGCCTCGAGCCTCAGTGTGGTGATGCCCACAGGCAGTTCGGTGAACTCCAGATCGTAGGTGTCGTGCTTTCGGGTGTCGCCACTAGCAAAGATGGATTGATCTTTTTGCAGTTGCAGCCAGCCGATGCTGGCCTTCGTTTGTGTCGGGGTGATTGTATGCCATGATACTGCCTTGGCGCGTTGAGCCTTGAGCCATGCATCGTAGCTGACCCTGTCCACCGGGAGTGCGTAAAGCTGTTGCTTGATTTCTTTCTGGACCGATTGCTGTTGTTGCCTTTGTTGCGGGGTGAGCAGCGGTAGTTCCAACTCGGAGGTGTTGTCGAGAAACGCCATCATCTCATAGTATGAGCGGTGTGGCACCGGATCGAACTTGTGCGCGTGGCACTGCGCGCAGCCAAGAGTGAGGCCGAGCCAGGTGGTGGCGGTGGTGTTAACGCGGTCGACCATCGCGTAAAATCGAAATTCCAACGGGTCAATGCCACCCTCCTCGTTCACCATCGTGTTGCGGTGAAAACCGGTAGCCACGTGCTGCTCCTGGGTGGAGTTGGGCAACATATCACCGGCGATTTGCTCAATGGTAAACTGGTCAAAAGGCATGTCGGCGTTGAGCGCGTTGATAACCCAGTCGCGCCACGGCCAGATGGAGCGCGGCCGATCCTTTTCATAGCCGTTCGTATCCGCGTAACGCGCGAGGTCAAGCCAAGGCTGTGCCCAACGCTCGCCGTACTCTGGCCGATCCAGCAGGCGATCAACCAGCCGCCCATAGGCATCGGGGTGCGGGTCCTCCACAAACGCACGCACCTCTTCCGGCGAGGGAGGCAGACCGATGAGATCCAGTGACAAACGGCGGATCAGCCGGTAACGGTCCGCTTCCGGAGCGGGCTTCTGCCCGTCGGACTCCATTTGCGCGAGAGTGAAGTAGTCCAGATCGATGCGAGGCCAGCTTGTTAGATTCACCCTCGGCAAAGGCGCACTCTTGGGTGGAATAAAAGCCCAGTGTTCGGTATAGCCAGCGCCCTCCCTCACCCACTCCTTCAACACTCTTTTCTGTGCGTAGGACAAGGGCTTTTTACTCGATAGTGGAGGCATCACTTCATCGGGATCGTCGTGATCGATCCGGTTGGTCAAGCGGTTAAACAGTGATTCTTCCGGGCGAATATCCAGCCGCAAATCGGCCTTCCTCGTTTTTTCATCCGGCCCGTGACACTTGAAACAGTGACCGGCTAGGATCGGGCGCACGTCACGTTGAAAATCTGGTCCGGCGATGACCGTGAATTGGGTGGCAAGAAGAACAAACACCCACGGACGTTTCATCATTACACGACCGTGAGTCATGGAAATAGGGTTAGGATAAGATATCGTGAACAACGCTGCCGTGAACGTCGGTCAGGCGGAAGTCTCGACCAGCATAACGGTAGGTCAGCTTTTTGTGATCCAAGCCGAGGATGTGCAGGAGGGTCGCATGCAGGTCGTGCATGTGCACTTTATTCTCCACTGCGGTGTCGCCGAGTTCGTCGGTGGCCCCGTAGGAAATGCCCGGTTTGACGCCACCGCCTGCGAGCCATGTTGTGAAACCCCGAGGGTTATGATCTCGTCCATCGCCACTCTGCGAGAACGGTGTGCGCCCAAACTCGCCCCCCCACCAAACCAGCGTCTCTTCGAGCAGTCCACGGTTTTTCAGGTCCGCCAGAAGTCCAGCGACCGGTTTGTCGGTGGCACGGGCGTGATCCATGTGCTTGGGCATGTTGCTGTGCTGGTCCCAGCGCGGATTGGTGCTCTCATCTGCGTAATTAACCTGAATGTACCGCACCCCAGACTCCGCCATGCGGCGTGCCATCATACATTGCTTACCAAAGTTGTCCGTCGGTTTTTCGCCGATACCGTATAGTTTCCTGGTCGCCACGCTTTCGCCGGACAGATCGAACACCCCAGGGGCGTTCATCTGCATGCGCCAGGCGAGCTCGAACGATTCTACTACCGCCTCGAGTTGGTCGTCCTGCGGTTTGCCGGCCAACTGGGCGCGATTGATCTGCTGCAACAACTTGAAGTTGCGTACTTGCTCGGCATGCGACAACGACGAGTTCACGGCATTGCGCAGCGTTGACTCACCCGCTGGTTGCCCGGCCTTGCCAATGGCGGTGCCCTGGTAGATCGCCGGCAGAAAGGCGTTGGAATGGTTTCGCGGACCGCCCTTTGAGCCGGAAGGCTGCAGTGTCACGAAGCCGGGTAAATTCTGATTTTCTGTGCCCAGACCGTACGTCACCCAACTACCAACCGAGGGGCGGATTAAATTGGTGGCACCGGTGTGCATGAATAACGTTGAGGGACCATGAGCGACACCCTCGGTATGCATCGATTTGATGAAGCATATATCGTCAACCATCTGAGCCGTGTACGGGAACAACTCGGAGACATGCTGGCCACATTGACCATACTGCTGGAAGTCCCACAGCGGCTTCATCAACTTCCGTTTGCTCTTCTTGCCAAACGTACCAAATCGAACACCGGTGAAGTCGTAATCCTTGTCGTGGTTCCGAATCAACTCCGGCTTGTAGTCGTAGGAATCGACATGACTAGGTCCACCGGCCATAAAAATGAAGATCACCCGCTTGGCCCGGGGCACAAACATCGGCTGACGCTGAAGCAATGTCGCCGGACCGGTAGAAGCCGCCGCCTGCTGGCACAGCCCAGCCAAGGCCAACGAACCGAACCCACAGGCCGAAGTCCTGAGCATTTCCCTGCGCGAAAGCGGTTGCACGGAGGAAGTGTAATTCATTTTTGCCGATCGTCAATCCAAGTGTCGAAAGTCCACACTGCCAAAAAGAGAGTGAACCAGGGCCGACCAAGTCCTGGACTTTTCGCCGGTTTTCGATTCCTCGATAAATTTCATCACCACATCTGCCTCAACAGCGCTGGGTTCACGGCCAAGCGCAAGTCGATAAACCAGGCGCACCCGCTCAGCATCGGTTGCCCCGGAACGAATGATGCGTTCCCCTGCCCGCTCTGCCTCGGCATTTACGAACGGACTATTCATCAGGTACAACGCTTGAGTCGGCAATGTAGTTTCAGAACGCCGGCCGGACACAACGTTCGGGTTGGCAACATCAAACGCCTCCATTACCTCAAGCAACGTATTGCGGAACAACGGCACGTACACACTTCGTCGGATGGTATTAAATTCGTACCCCCAGTCATACTGCGAAAATTTGCGAATCGTGGGGCCACCCTGTTGCATGCTTAATTGTCCGCTCACCGATAGAATCGAATCCCGGATCGCCTCCGCTGTAAGCCGCTTGCGGTTGGCGCGCCAAATCAGGCGGTTCTCCGGATCGGCCGCCCACCCAACGCTCTCACCAGTTGAGGCCAGGCGATAGGTGCGCGACATTACTATGCGGCGAATCATTTTCTTCACGGACCATTGATCAACAACGAACTGATGCGCCAACCAGTCCAGCAGAGCCGTGTGACTTGGCTTCTCTCCCATCATCCCAAAATTGTCGGTCGTTCGAACGAGCCCCTTTCCAATTAGATGGTGCCAAATGCGGTTCACCATCACGCGGCTTGTCAGAGGGTTGTCACTGCTGGCCAACCACTGGGCCAACTCGAGTCGACCACTCCTTCCAGCAGCGATCGCCGGCTGCGCGACGGTTTTCCTTTTGCTGGCGACTTGAAGAAACCCACGGGGCACGACTGCGCCTTTGTTGCGGATTTCACCGCGAATATGCACATGCCAGTCGCCGGTTTCCTTCTCGTCCTGCACCGACATCGCCTTTGGCAAATCCGTCGACTTGGTTTTCTTCAGCGCATCCACGCGCTTGACCAGGCGATCGACCTCGCCCCGCAGCTTGGCCAAGCGTTGCCCGGGGACAGAATCTTTTTTTAACTCCGCAACCGGCACAAACACCACCGCATCCGCGATCACCACGTCACGGGTGTTCGCGTTTGAAACAGAAACAACCGCTTTGCCGGCATTAAATTGAAACCGGCCCATGATCTTGAAATTGTCGTTGATGGGCGGCTTCTCGCGTTGGTTGATCAGAATCGTAGTTGGGCCATCGGCGTGCTCGATCGTCACCGGGGCTTTTTGGGCGCGATTGGTTCCAGCCGTGTAACCGAAGCGCACCTCGTACTCGCCGGCCTCCCTCAACTCTGCGGTGAAAATGACTTTCTTCTGCCCTTTCCCTTCACCTTTGTCGTGGATGTAGTTGTCGCCAAAATAGGTTTTGTTGCTTGTCGATTTCAACCAGTCACCGATTATCTCCGCCTCCAGGTCATCGACGTAAACCCCTGTCTTACCTGAAGTTTCCTCGACTTTTTGTAGTTCTATCTTTGCTGCCTTGAGCGCGGCATTGGCTTCCTTGGTCTCCCTGGCATGTTGCTTGATTACCTTTTTCAGCGCTGGCTCCGGTTCGAGTTCCCGCGCCACCCAACCGGAGACGTTGCCCGGAACGAGTGATTGCGTGCTGCGAAAGATGCCGGCCAACGCATAATAATCATCAGTGGGAACCGGGTCGAACTTGTGGTCGTGACAGCGCGCGCAGCCGAGCGTCATACCGAGAAACGCGCGGCCAACCGTCTCGATTTGCTCATCCACAACTTCCATTCGCAACAGTTCCTTGTCCTGCAACTCGTAGTTGTGCGGACCCAACGCCAAAAAGCCGGTGGCAACAAAGCGTTCGTTTTGCTGCTTGCGAGTGCCTGGTGGCATCAGGTCACCCGCAATCTGCTCGCGAATGAATTGGTCGAACGGCTTGTCGTCGTTGAAGGCGTTGATCACGTAGTCGCGAAATCTCCATGCGTCCTTAAACATCAAACTCCGCCCGCCGCCGCTGCTCTCGGCAAAACGCGCCACATCCAGCCAGTGCCGTCCCCACGTCTCACCAAACCGCGGTGAACCTAGCAGGCGATCCACCAACCGTGCGTACGCCTCCGGCGACGGATCGGCCAAAAAGTCGTCGATCTGCTCCGGAGTCGGCGGCAGACCGATCAGGTCGAAGTAAAGACGACGAAGCAGCGTCTCCGGCCTGGCCAAGTCGACCCGCTCGATGTGCTCCTTGGCCAGGCGCGAAAGGATAAAGCGGTCGATCGCGCCCAAGTTTTTCCCTTGGCCAGGCGCTGGGTTCATCTTAGGCACAGCGTGATTGACCACCGGGCGAAACGACCAAAATTCGCGTCCCTTGGTCAAGTTGATGCCTTTGGCTTTGCCGGCCGTTTGGTGATCGCGCGGATCCGCTGCACCAGTCTCTACCCAAGTGCCCAAGGCTGCACGCTCGTGGTCGGCGAGCTTGTACTTGGGTGGCATCTGCAGATCGCCATCCTCGTAACTCACAGCGCGCAATAGCAGGCTACCTTCCACATCGCCAGGCACAATCGCCGGGCCGGAGTCGCCGCCGGACTCCCATCCCTGACGACTGTCCAACAGCAAAGCGCCCTTCAATTTCTCAGCCTCGGTGGAGTGGCACTTGTAACAATGCTTGTGCAGTAGCGGCCGGATCTCCTTTTCAAAAAAATCAAACTCCCCAGCAGCCCGCGCATTGGGGAACCCGACAACAACCAAAGAAAATAGGGCTAATATTATTAAAGCCTTACCCATTCTGATATTCGTATCAGGAATCATTCCAACGGCGGGAATTTAAACCAGCCACCCCCTTCAGGTCACTCCCAATTCACTCAACACTACTGAAAATCGAGGTGAGCTAGCTCGGCCTCGGTTGGAGAAAGTTCTGCAAGTCACCTATTCAGCAACAACCTTGACGTCGTCGATGAACCAGCCTTCCTGTAAATTGAAGTCGTCTGTGGACAACCAGAATTCAACTATAATCTTTCGAGCCAAGCTGTCCGGTTTGAGACGGAAGGATTGCACCTCCCAACCATTGCTCGCGCCGGAAGCTGCATATGGTTCCTCAAGAATTTCTTCTGTTTCGGCATCAAGAATAACCACTGAAACCATGTGGAACGTAATATCCGGATCAACCTTTCTGAATTCTGAGAAACCCAAGGTTGCCTGAACCTTTTTATCGCTTAGATCAATTATTGGTGAGCGCAAATACGAATCTGTGAACGGTTCAAAATCAACCCCCAGTCCAGTCGCATAAACATTGTCCCCGCTGAATGCCTTACCCGGTCCCGTGGTGGGAACACCCAGTTCCCAGTTATCCTCGTCCCCGCCATGCGTCCAGCCTTCTCCCCCGGCTTCAAAATCGTCGAAGAAGACCGGGGGCGGATCAAGCGCCACAACCCGATAAAAATTATTCGCATTCTGATCCTTGGAGAAGGTTGCCTTATAATCACCATTCCCAAGATCTCCTAATTCCACGCCAGCTTGTTCTGCCCATTCTTGCAGACCTAACCCGGCCTTGGTCTCAACCAGATAATTCCTGCTGCTAAATGGACTGTAAAACTCGATATTCACATCGGCCTCATTCAAGGAGATGGTCCTGATATTGAGCGGTTCAAATTCCTCATTCAGCGGCTTCCCTGCCAGGCCGTTTTGATAGATACCCGATATTTCCACTTCGCTCAGGCCTCGCTGCCAGATGCCCATGTCATCCAGCAACCCATCGTACAGGCGCGCGATGTCAAGGCCTGGACCATAGTTGCCGATGATCAGGGGATCACTGTTGACAGCACCCAGTTGGGCTGACATGGCCTGCCCCACGGCTTCGCCGTTCTTGAACCACTGAACCTTGCCCCCCTTGTAGACGAAGGCGTAGTGCTGCCACGTTCCAACTTCCCAGGTGTCGCCCGGTGTGGAATAAGGTGTTTTGTTGACTCCATGGGTGCGAATTACTCCCCCGCCCAACAGGACCA
>ERZ651768.1754-NODE-1754-length-15657-cov-3.248524_pt1 | contig 15657 bp, 10 predicted proteins | sample MGYA00514754_ERZ651768 | MGnify/ENA metagenome assembly ERZ651768
TCTCATCAAGAAGTACAAGAGAATGTTCAGTTGAGTGTGTCAGCATTTCGCTCAGTGACCTTATATGGGAACTAAATGTTGATACCGAAGTCTCGATACTTTGCTGATCACCGATGTCAGCAAATATAGCGTCGAAAATTGGTAGTGAGCTGCCCGAATCGGCTGGTATGTGAATTCCGCATTGCTGCATTGCAGATAGCAACCCTACAGTTTTCAATGCTACGGTTTTACCACCTGTGTTCGGTCCAGTAATAACGAGAATGTGCCAGCTCGGGCCAATCTCTAGATTTAGGGGAACCATGTCATTGCCAATCAGTGGGTGTTTCGCGTTATTCAGCCTTATTGCGATTCGTTCCGATTGCCATGAAGGCCTATCGGAGACCCGGTCCATATGCTGCCCAATGTTGTCGCGAATCGGGTCTGGTGCACCGAGAGAATTGCTGTATCTTGCTTTGGCAAGTATAAAGTCTATTTCAGATACCATATCCGTTGTGTCCGAAATTTCTGTCGAAAGAGAGCCCACCTGTGCTGATAAATCACGAAGTATACGGGCAACTTCTCTATCTTCCTCTAACGCTAGCTCTCTCCACGAATTGCATAGGTTTACTGTTGAGAAGGGCTCGATAAATAATGTCATACCTGTGTTCGAAGCGTCATGAACCACCCCGGGAATTCTACTTCTCATATTGGATTTAACTTGAACAACCAGTCGATCCCCTCTAACCGAGATTACGTCGTCTTGAATCAACCCTTCCATCTCACTTTCACGGATGACGTGTTGCAGGGCTGTTGTAACCCTAGTGTATGAATCTCTTACCTGTCGTCTGAGAATTCCTAGTGATGGGCTTGCTGTATCTTTTACCAGACCATTTGGACTTACTGTAGTCGTGATCGAGTGGCTGAGGTACGACAGGTCTGACATGAGTTTTGCTCTGGAAGCAAGTAACATAGCTTCTTCAGAATGCTCGAGTAGACTTGATCTTAAATCCGTAAAAGTATCCATGGTTGACGCTATTTCAATAAGCTCTTGCCCAGACAAAATTCCTCCTAGGCTGGCTCTACGAACATGATCTGAAATGTCTCGCAAATTTCCAAGTCCAAAATTTGAGACATTACTAAGGATGAATCTACCTTCGGATGTTTCTTTGATCAGGGTCTGAACTATGGTTTCTTTGTAAGCTGGCTGCATTGAGGCAGCTTTGGACTTTGATTTGTAGAAAATGGCATTGTCAGAAATATTTGACCTTACTGACTCAAAATCAAGGAGGTTTAAGCTCCGATCTCTCAGATATTCGTATTGATATTCGTTTCTTGTTCTTTTGATCACAGTTGACCAACCAAATTTTGTTTTCAGGTACTGGATGAACTCTTCTAGATAAAATCTCTAGTCATAAACAATATTAGCAGTTGGCACCAAATCAAATAAGTTGAATATGAGACGTTTTAAAAAGTGTCATCAATGTATAATTTCAGAATAATGGCAACTCAAAAAATCACTGTACGATCCCCTGCAACATCGGCAAATATGGGCCCTGGGTTTGACTCCTTGGGAATAGATCTTGATGTCTGGAATTCTGTGACTGTCCACGAGAAAAATGATGTGGATATTGATTGTATTGCTTTTCTGGTGCCGGGATTCTTACCAAATTCAACATCTCCACTGTTTTTTTTCTTGCGTCTTCCTTATTTAATTTTTGGTGCAATTCTATTGATTCTGAAATTTGTTTACCAATAGTTAAAACTGGATTAAGTGAAGTCATTGGTTCTTGAAATATCATCGATATTTCATTACCACGTATTTTTTGTAGTCGAATATCTTTAAGCGATACAATGTCAACAATTTCATTGTTAGACAAATTAAATTTAATGCTACCATTAGGAATATAACCGTTAGTTATTTCATTTAAACGCATTAAAGACATGGCTAAAACAGATTTACCTGAACCTGATTCACCAACTAATGCTAATGTTTCACCGTACTTAATTGTGAAACTAATATCATCAACAGCTTTAATTACACCAGTATCAGAATCAAAATATACACTTAAGTTGTTTGCTTCTAATAAATATTTCATATCTATATTAAAAATATGTTAAATTTTTATCCATTTTTTTTCGATATGAGATAATTTTATATTTTCAATAACTTTATGTAATAAATAGGCATCATTAAAATTAGGTGATACACTTTTGTTAGCCCTTATTCATTCATATAAATTTAAGAGAGAATATGAGATATTATAGCCAGGTGAATTTGGTTTAATTGTTTTAATTTTTAAATATTTTTTAGGTATTTCAATATTTTTTTCGATACCATCAAGAGACAGATATAATAAACCAGGACTGTAAGAAACATAATACGGCATTACTAATTTTATATGTCCTTTTGTTCCAACTACGAGTAGTTCAAAACCGATATTAGAATTAGTTAAGTTACAAACAGTCAAAGAGCCAGGAATTTTATTCCCAATATAAAATAAGATATTTACATAATCTTTTGCACTCCATTTAAATTTATTTTTTGTATCAATGTATTTGTCTTCTTCATGCAATGTTTCGGTTTGCGCGCAAAGAGAAGATATATTACCCAAGATGTGTTGTAACGTATCTAAGGTGTGTGCAGATGCAACTCCAAGCGCTCCACTATGTTCTTCTTCTTGAGAAGACCACCAATGATTTTCCTTTACATCAAATCTAGGCAACATATGGTGAGATTTCACAAAAAGCAAGTCCCCTATTTTTCCAGTGTATAATAAATCTTTCAGATAATTAACACTTGGAGCAAAGCGACCTTGTGTACCCACAACATGGTATTTCAGTTTCGACTGTTTAGCCAATGACATAATAGTTGATGCTTCACCAGAATTTAAACATAAGGGCCACTCACAATATACAATTTTTCTCTTTTTTATTGATTTCCATAAAATGTCATAGTGATGTCTAACACGCACTGCAATTGTGATAATATCAACATTTTTGTCTTCAACTAACTCATCAATATTTCCATAAGATTTTTCTGTCTTATGGATCTCTTTTAATTTCTTACTGCTTGATTCTTTAGTAGTACAAATTCCATAAAAGTTATAATATTTCTCAAGTGCTTTAATAGCAGGTATATGCGCTCTTGAGCCAAAACCTTTATTAAATTTATCCGCTCCTACTAGTACTAAATTTAATTTATCTTTCATAAACAATTAAAATTTCATTTATCATATATTTCTAAAATATTCACTCAACTTATTTAAGCCAATTTCAAGAGTATCTTTATCAGCCATAAATGAAGCTCTCAAATAATTTTCATCTTGTGAGTTTATGATAAGTTTGTGTTTTTCTCTAAGCTCCTGTGAAACCTCCTTAGAAGATTTCTTAAATTTGGATATATCAAAACAGATGTAATATGCACCTTGCGACTCACCAAAGGGAATTTCAAGGTCTCTGAGTGTATCAATCCATAATTTTCTATTTATATTTATATTTTTCATTTCTTCATCAAACCATGATCTGCTGTGATTTAAGGCTTCAATAGATGCATATTGTGCATTTACCGGAGCACAAATATTCATTGCGTGATGAAAAGGTGCAATTGAAGCAATCATATTTTCATTTGAAACAATGTAACCGACTCTGATTCCTGTTAACCCATAGCCTTTTGACAAACTATAAATTGAAATTACATTATTTTTTTCCGGGTAATCTGAGTTTATGGAATAGTGCAAATTATCATCAAAAATATAGTGCTCATAAATTTCATCAGTGAATAGCACCACATCATGTTTCACTGATAACTTGTATATTTCCTGGATGATTTCTTTTTTCAATACAGTACCTGTTGGATTTGAAGGACTTACCAAGATAATTGCTTTAGTATTTTCGGTGATCTTCTCTTCAACCACATTAACATCCAGCGTATAATTACTTTCGTAATCAGTAATAATAGGAACAATTTTTGCCCCGCAAATTACAGCCATTTCTTCATAAGTCCTGTAATATGGCGCAGTTAAAATAACTTCATCATTTATATTTAATATTGCCATTAGTGATGCCAGGATTGCCGACTGTGCTCCAGATGTGATCAAAATTTCTGAATATGGGTCTGCGTTATAATCATTTTCTCTTTTCAATTTGTTTGATGCTGCAACTTTTAAATCATCTAAACCTGACCAGGAGGTATACGTAAGTTTATAGTCATCTATACTATTTTTGTAAGCGTTTAGGATTTGTTGAGGAGGGAAAAAATTTGGTGTGCCAGAACCTATATTAATATAACCTTCAAGGTTGATAGAGGTTTGATATGTAGGCTTTACAAACTTTGATCTTTCTGATAAATACTTTGAAACATTCATAGCGATTTTTTATTTGAATTAATAAATTTACCGGCTTTGTTTTCAACGATATCGAAACCGTCATACACTATATTTCCATTCACTATGGTATAAGCCACTTTACCTTTAAATTTTTTATTACTGTATAAGACGTCACTGTCTTTCGATTTACTAAACTGATTATTGTATGAGTAATGATGCGTTTTCTTATCATCGATTATTGTAATATTTGCACTAGATCCAATACTAATTTTTCCAAGCATAGGGTATAAATTAAATCTTTTTGCCGGATTTATTGAACACAATTTTACAATATCAGTAATACTTATTTCCCCTTTTTGAGTTTCGTTTAATAATGAATAAATTATTGAGTTAACTCCGGGATGGCCAGGTGGGACTTTATCAATATCATCAGTTGATAATTTTTCACTATAACAAAAAGCTGCATGGTCACTTGCAACAATTTCGATTTTATTTTTTGTAATCCCCTCCCATAACGCTTTTTGATCAATTATTTCTCTGATTGGTGGATTAATTTTCGCAAAATTACCATATTTCTTTAAAACATTTTTACTATAGAACAAGTAATGAGGGCAAGTTTCTGTAGAAACATCAACTCCAAGGTTCCTGTAATGGTCAATAATATCCAACCCTTCTTTAGAGCTTAAATGAGCTATATGAAGTTTTGCATTCACGTGCTTGTTTATAAACAATATTTCATTTATAGCTAAAGTCTCGACGAATGCTGGTCTCAAAAGATTATGTGATTCAGGATTTTTAATCTTACTTTTAGGTATTATGTATCTGTAATGATCAAGTAATTCTTCGCATTCAGCATGGATAGTAATAACAAGGTTGGTTTTTTTTATTAATTTTAAAGTATGGTATAAATGTCCTTTATCCGTAATTGATAAGCCTTCAAATTCATCCTCTCTGCCTTTAGGCGGGTTTATCATAAATATTTTAAAAGCAACAGCGCCTGCTTTTTTAAAACCTAATATTTTGTCCTTATCGGTTTCCAGTATTTCTTCATAGTTTCTATTTTTCTGTTTATAAACAGTACCAGGAGCTGCATAAATTCCATAATTTACATAACTTCTATTTTCAAAATGTTCCCGCCTTTTGTTAAATATTTCTAAGGTTGAACAACATGGCTTTGAAATCGGCATCTCAAATACACTTGTTATCCCACCTGCCGCAGCAGCTTTTGTTTCTGATTCCACCGTACCTCTTTCAGGGTAAGATGGAGACCGTACATGAAAATGTACGTCTATAAAGCCCGGCAATACATAATTTCTATTTACATCTATAGTTTCTTTAGCTTTGAAATTTACACTGTCAAAAATATTTACAATTTTTGAATTTTTTATTCCAATATTACATTTGGTAAACTTCCCATCTAAAAACACATTCCCGTTTTTAATTACTAAATCACAAATCATAATGTAATTATCAAGATTTCATTGTTTTGTTTACATATCGTAATATGTTTTAATAATACCCTTTTCAAAACTTATCAAAGGGTATTCTCTTATAACTTTTTTAAGTCTAGACAAATTTAAGCCCGATCTGTTTTGATCACTATCTAATACAATAGTACAGTTATCTTCGCTACATATTTCGTAATTTATTTTAATATTATTTTTTGATAGCACCTTAATAATATCTTTAACACTATATACTTCTTCAGAACCAACATTATATATCAAATGTTTTAAACTATGACATTCAACAAATTTTTTAATTGCGTAACTAATATTATCAATGTGACAATATTCTCTGTATATGTCTAATGTATTTATTTTTATTAGTTCATCTTTTTTTACTTTATTTATAATTTGTAATGGTAAAGATAAATTTCTGCGAGAATGTGAAACTCTTTCATTTTCTCCAAATATAGTTCCAATTCTGAGCACAACGAATTTTGTTTCATACTGGTTTAAGTTATAAAATTTTATTAGACTTTCAATTATATTTTTGGATAAGAAATAAAATTTATCTGTTCTAATTTTTCTTGCTTCATTATTAACATTACCTATTTTTTGATTGTAATAAATTCCTGCAGAACTTAAAAATATAAACTTTTTAACTTTTTGCTTTACTGCAAATTGTATAAATTTGCATGTAGAAATTAAATTTACATTAAGATGTGTCTCATTAATATCACTAAATGTGTTAACGGATGTAGCAAATGCAGCATGTATAATTATTTCGAATTTATAACCCTTAAATAAATCAAGTAATGATTTGTTTCCATTTAGGTCAACAGTAATAGCTTCAACATTTTTGAATTCTCTTAGTATTTCTTTTATATTATTTTTGTTAGAGGTCAGTGCGTATATGTGGAAGTTATGTTTTGCTAAATGCTCTGTTATTTTAGCACCTATAAATCCGCCAGCACCTGTTATCAGTACATTCATTTCTGCCAAATAGTAGAATCATAATCGGCTATGTGGGCGATGTATCCCCCAGGATTTATTGGCATTTTAATTCTTGAACTAACTATTTTTCCATTTAACGGTGATTTACAAGTTTCTAGTATTTCTGAGGTTAGAGGATGTATAACTTGACCGAGTTCATCACCTTTTGAAACATCAATCCCAATTTTAAAATTATCATTTTTTAAAAAATGACCGCCAGTTAATGACCTATATACATAGTAGTTAGTTACCATTTTTTGAATTTTTGGTAAGACAGGATCACCATCAATCATATTAAGATGTTTCAAAATATTTAAAGTACATTCTACACTTGGGTTCATTGTATCATCTATGATACATCCACCCCCAGCCTCAACAACTAGTGGTTTTATACCATTTAAAGCACATTGTGCGGTAAGCATTTTTGGATTTAATGAATACTCTCTCCACCATATTATTTCTGAACCGAATGCTATGCTAAGTTTTTTAATTTCATTATTCATTTTCTTAATGTATTCATGATTTACATGCTTAAAACTTTCACTTGATTCAGTACCTTCAACACCAGATGAAGAAAAATATGGTTTTTTATCTGCAAAAGCATGAGCAAATGCAACTGGTAATTCATCTGTAGCACCAGTGCCGTCATGATAATCAATCATGTATTCGCATTTTTTTATTAAATTATTCCAAATTACATAAGCAATTTGTTGTGTTAACCAGGCATTTTTGTTTGCACCGGGCCATTGTTGGTTTAGATCTAAATTATCAGCTGGACTAACTCTTTGACCCGAACTTTCAATTGTACCACCAAATTCAACAGTGAAAGGATGTGCAAGTGGTATCGAAATAATTGTACCATGCAGATTCTTTTCATTAACTCTCAACAATGCTCTTCTTAGTATTTCAGCCCCCATAGGCTCCCAACCGTGTTGAGTACTTAGTAAACATAATATAGGACCCTTAGAATTGCCTTTGATGATATGATAAGGAATTCTAACTTCAGTTGTAGCTGCAAGAGAATTTACGTATAAACTCCCAAAATAATTCGAGTATTCTTTAATTTCATCTAAGTTTATTTGATTAGTATCTAACATTTTAACTCCTTATGTGTTTTTCATTTTCGGATCTAAATAATCCCTTAAACAATCCCCAAACATAATTAAACCTAAAGTTGTTACAGTGATTGCTATACCGGGAAAAGTAGCTAACCACCACGATGTAGCAAGATGGTCTCTTCCGTCAGCCAGCATACTTCCCCATGTCACAATTGGTGGTTTTACACCAAGTCCTAAAAAACTTAATGAAGATTCAGCGATAATTACGGTTGCTATTTGCAATGTAGATAATACTATAATCGAAGGTAATACATTAGGTAGTATGTGTACAAACATAATAATAGTATTTTTTTGCCCTATAGCATATGCTGATTCAATAAATTCTTTTTCTCTTATAGATAGGACTTCACCTCGAACAACTCTTGCAAATGTAATCCAACCTGTTAAACCCAAAACAATAATAATTACAAGTAAACTATCATCACCAGTAATTCCAACCATTCCAACTATAGAAATTGCCAACAAAATAAATGGAATAGACATTAAGGTATCTATAATTCTTGAAATTATTGCATCAGTGATTCCCCTGTAAAAACCACAGATTAGACCTAAATTTACTCCTATAATCATTGACACTAAAACACCACCAATTCCTACTATTAATGATATTTGCGATCCATAAATTAATCGACTAAGCATATCTCTACCAAGTTGGTCTGTACCTAAGAAATGTTCTATTTTCCCCCCAGCCCAATAAGGAGGTAAATACCTCATTCTTAAATTATATTCATTTGGTCCATATGGCGAAATATATTCTGAAAATATTGCTATAAAAAAAAATAATATAATTATTATTAATCCAGTTAATCCTACAGGACGTGATTTTATATATTTAAACGCTTTCATCATCTATATCTTATTCTAGGATCTAAATAAGCATATATAATATCAACAAATAGATTTGTAAACATAACAATTAGTGCAAAAACAAAAACACCAGCTTGTACAACTGAATAATCTCTAACTAACACACTTTTTAAAATTAAACGACCCATCCCTGGCCAAGCAAATACTTCTTCTACAATTACTGAGCCTCCTAAAATCCAAGCGAACTGTAAGCCAAAAACAGTTGTTACTGCAATTAAAGAATTTCTTAGAATATGATTCTTAATAACTTTAAATTTTGATAACCCCTTTGAATATGCGGTTACTACATATTCTTTTCTAATAACTTCAAGCATTGAAGATCTTAAAATTCTGGCAAGTGTAGTAGCTATGCTCGTCCCAAGTGTGATAGATGGTAGAATAATTGAAGTTGCTTCTAGTCTCCCTGATACTGGAAGTACTTGATAAAAAACACTAAACAGTAATATAAGCATGATACCAATCCAAAAATTTGGCATAGCTCTACCAATAGTAGACAATATTGTAACTATATAGTCTAATAAACTGTTTTGATAAATTGCAGACAACACACCAGCTGGTATTGCTATTATTATTGAAACTAAAATTGAGAAAAACGCCAATTCTATGGTCGCTGGTAATCTTTCAATCACTAATGGCATTGCAGGTGTTTTGAATCTAAATGAATTCCCAAAATCACCAGTAAATATCATTTTTAACTGATTTAAATACTGTACAATCAATGGTTTATCAAATCCATAAGCAATCCTTACTTCTTCAATTTCTTCAGCAGATGCTTCTGGATCTACTAGATGATAAATTGGATCACCTCCTATTCTTAATAAAACAAAAAGTATTATTGTTAAACCAAAAAGAGGAGGAATTAATTGAAGTAATCTTTTGAGTATGTAATTAAGCATTTTTAAGGGTTATAAGTTTAATACCCTATTATTTTCAAAGAATAATACATAGTTGAGGCAATTTACTTCTATAGCAAAATCTGATTAGATTTTAAATTTTTCCTACAACTACATTAATGCTATCAAATAAAACATACTTAAACTTTAATTTTATATGCATATAGTAATTGTAAAATAAGTAAGCGGGGAGATAAATTGAAGATTGAAGTAAATAATAGGGGTATTAATATTAATACCCCTATTATTTTTTTAACAATTAATAAATAGTAGCGTCACCAAACCATAAAAAACCATCAAGTGGCATATCCCATTTTAACCTTTTATTTACGCCAATTGCGTCTTTCATCTGGTAAAGCGGAACCATAGGCCCTTCATCATTAATTAAGTTTTGAAGCTCTACGTATTCAGCCGCTCTATTTGCTGGATTCATGTTTGTTGCTGCACTTCTGATAAGTTTATCAGCCTTATCTGCATATGAGTCATTCCAGCCAGTTCGCTCTCTTCTGTCAGATCTAAAGCTTAGCACAGCAATCCAAGGATCAAAAAAGGAGTTACCTAAAGCATCCATATATATGTCCTGATTTTTATATGGATAATACACCTGCTCTCTAAAAGTAGTAACATCCATCACTCTTAGATCAATTTTTAAACCTACTGATTCAAGCATTGAAGCAATTATCTCAGCAACTTCTTTTTGCATGAGCCAGGATGTACTTGAATGCATAACCAATGGAGTTCCATCATAACCAGCTTCTTTGACAAGTTTTTTGGCCTTTTCAGGATTATACTCTCCAAATGTATTGTAAAACTTAGGATCCCAACCAAGAGTAGGCGGTGTAATCCTTGACAATGATGGAACACCCATATCCTGAATAACTTCAAGCAGCAATTTTCTATCAATTGCAAGCTTTATAGCTTGTCGTATCTTTTTATTTGATGTTACACCAGTCCAATCAGGATTTTTCTCACTTGGACCTGTTCTTAATACTAATAGCATTACACGAGTAGTTAAATATTCTGATATACTCGTATTTTCATTATTATTAATTCTTGCCCAATCTTGTGGAGGTACACTCAAAGTTACATCAACATCACCAGTTAAAAGATTTGCAATTCTAGTGGAACTTTCAGGTATTGATCTCCAAATTATTTTTTCAATATCAGGAGTTCTTTGCCAATAGTTACTATTTACTGACATCGTTAAAGAATCATCCTTTTTGAACTCATCAAGCTTATAAGGCCCTGTCCCAATAGGGTGAAATTTCCCTGCGTTTTGATTTTTCTTACCTTCAATTGGTGCCTGAATACCACAACCGGTACCAGCCATTTTGCTAAGAAAAGCAGGCTCAGGGTTTTTTGTAACTATATTTATTTCATGATCATTTACTTTTTCAATTTCCTTTATAAATGTCCATTGCTTGAATGTAATAAATTTATCCCTTGAAGAAGTATAAATTCTTTCATAAGTCCACTTAACAGCATCAGCATTAAAATTTTCACCATTATGAAACTTAACATTTTTACGAAGTTTTATATTCCACTTCGTTGATGATAAATTGTTTAGCTCAGTAGCGAGCCATGGTTCAAAATCAGCTGTTTTCCTATTTCTCCACACCAAACAATCAAACAAATTCATGTGTATCCATGTTGATGCAATTGCCCAATCTGTAGGAGGATCTAAGGAAGAAACTAATTCATTCATTCCAACTGTAAGTACCTCATTATCTTTAGCGCTAATGCTAAAATACATAAATAATGATAATGTAGTGATTAGTATTTTTTTCATAATTACCTTTAATTTTATGAGTTAATAAAAAAATAGTTTTTATTTCTGTATAATTTTACACAATTTAAGTGAAACCGTAGATAATATATAACATATTAATCTAATGATAGTATGATTTACAATGTTCCTCTGTAATATAACCTAATTCCAAGTCTTTATTTATATCTTTTTTGCTTCTATCTTTAGGATTGCCATGACCAGCACCACCAGGTAAAATTAATTCTATTTTGTCATTAGGTTTAAAATCGAATATTGGAAATTCTCTGATTTCATGTCCGTTATAAATTACTTTTCCTCTTATTCCAGGCGATCCATTATTTAATCCTTTAGGTTCACAAACAATTTTATCAGGTCTAATTCTTGCCTTAATGGTTTTATCTGAAATGTTTTTTATATTTATTTGCTGACTTAACCCTCCACGATATTTCCCAGGACCTCCAGAATTTGGAATAAGTTTTTTCATTTCAAATATAACTGGTGATTTAAGCTCCATTATTTCAATTGGTGTTACCACACTATTATGAGGAAAGGCAATAGGAAGTAGTCCGTCCATATTTTTCATCGCACCGCGTCCTCCATGTGGCAAAATGTGGCAAGAAAAAGTGTTATCACTGTCATCAGTACCAAAAACACTAAATGGCCAAATAGAACCACTTCCAGCCTGTGAATATTCTCCGAACACATCACTTAAAGCACCAAATATAACTTGATTTATATTATTGGTCGTTTTTGCTCGTGCTTGAACAGGATGGGGAAATGTTGTATTTAATATTGATCCTTTCGGAGCAAAAACATGTATAGGATTGAAAAGACCTGTATTATTTGGAATATTAGGAGCTAATGCACACTTGAATGGATACATTGTCGAAGAATGTGTAACGTTATAGACACAGTTTATAGATGCTTTATGTGTCTGTGTTGAAGATCCTGTATAATCTACATATATATCATAATCACTGATTTTAATTGAAACATTTAAAGTTACAATATCAAAATATCCATCGATATTTAGATTATACTTATAAACACCATTTTTTAATTTGTATATTTTGTTTCTTAATAGTTCCTCAGAATTCCCCATTATTACACTTGATAATTTTATGAAATTATTTAACTTGTAATCATTGAAGAACTCTTCAATCCTATTTTTACCAAGTTTATGAGTACCGATAATTGCTCGTAAATCCCCAATTACTAAATCAGGAACGCGTGTGTTATTAGATATAATATTAAACAAAAAATTGTTTTCGAAACTTTTTTTTACTAGTTTACTGGGAGGAATACACAAACCTTCTGTATATACATCATTAGCTATAATATCACCATTGTGGCCACCTACATCAGCTAGATGAGCAATAGTTCCTATAAATCCTATTAATTTGTTTTTAAAAAATATAGGTGTCAAAATGGCATAATCTGGTAAATGACCTGCAGCAATCCAAGGGTCATTTGTAACTAATACGTCACCGTCATTTATATTATTTTTACCTATTTTATTAATAATTTTTCTTGCAGTAGATGGTATAATCACACAAAAATCAGGAGGGCTAAAACTTGATTGGCAAATAGAATTCCCGTTAGAATCAAGTAATATACATGCGAAATCATGACTATCGCTAACAATTGTTGAAAAAGCTGTTTTTATAGTAGCGTTATCAATCTCATCCATTATTGCTATAAGTCTTTGCCATTTTATTTCAAGATCTATCGGATCCTGAACATGCACTTTTTTCATAAATGTTTCTTTTTTTAGGTTTATGCTAAATAAAAAAAGTGTTAACAGTCAACAGGCAACCATGAAAATTACATCTGTATAATTATTAAAATACCATATTATAAATAAATTTTATTTATCTTATCCTCTTTTTTCTTACTAAAATCTCTTTGATTATAATTCCCTATTCCACCACCACCAGCTGTAATTACTTCAACATATTCATTTTTTTTAATAACAATTGGATCTGCTTTCTGTATTTCTCCATTAATTAATATTTTGGAACTACCCCCATTTTTACCACCATTTAAACCTTTTGCAGTATTTTTCATAAAATTGGGTCTAAAACTAAACTGCAAAGGTAAATTGGATAACGATGTAATTTTCACATACTGTCCAGCACCTCCTCTATATTTACCTTTACCTGCAGTGTTAGGAACAATATTTCTTTCTACTAAAATAGGAGCTCTAGACTCAGCAATTTCTGTTTGAATCATAGTACAGTTTGTAGGATATACAGTACAATCAAAACCATCATTTGTACCTGTTGCTCCCATTCCACCTTTTGGCATAAAAGTCATGGCAAAATAATTATTTTCATTGTCAATTCCAGAGGCGCGAAAAATAACATTATGGCCACAACCTGCAATGACATTATTTTTAAAATGCTTAGATAATGCTATGTTAATAAGTGAGCTTATGTGTATACCAGTTCTTGTTCTAGCATAAACTGGTACAGGTTTAGTCGCATTTAGGATGCTGTTCTCATCTACAATGATATCAATAGGACAATATTGTGTACCTATATTTGGGATATTCCCAAAAAGTATGTATTGTACTGCATAAAATGTATCTGCCATTGTATAAGAATAAGGGACATTTATAGGTTGTCGTTCCCTTTGTTTATCTGATCCAGTGTAATCAACAACTATTTTATCTTTTTTGATTTCTATCTTAACTTTTAAATAAATATCCTCTCGTTTTTCTTTTTCTTCATCAATTAATATTCCATCAACTTTAATTTCTGAACTATAAAATCCTTTCGGAAATTTTTTTATTTCATTTTTATATGCTTTCTTCATGCGCAATGAATACTCATTTGCTATAGATTCAAAATTTAAATTTGAAATTCTTTTATATAACTTTTCAATACTTAACTTAATACCATTTATAGTACTTACCATTGCGAACAAATCACCCAATACCAATTTAGGTAACCTTACATTATTTTCTATCATATGAATCAGTTCTTGATTCAATTTAGATGATTTGTATAATTTAATAGGAGGAATCATTAGCCCTTCCTCATAAAAATCCCACGCTCTAAAATCTCCAATTGAACCACCGATATCTGCTACATGAAGTATCGTTCCAATAAACCCATTAAGTTTTTTGTTTTTAAATATTGGTGCTACCAATGCAACATCTGATTTATGCCCCGAACAAATCCAAGGATCATTTGATAAAATGACATCCCCTTCATTTAAGTTACCTCTAAATAAATCAGAAATTATTCTTATTGTCCGGGGCATGCATGTAATAAACAGTGGCATACATTCTGTTGGCATTCCTACACACCTTCCATACTGGTCTGATATTACCAATGAATAATCTTTCCCATCCCTAACAGCACTTGAAAATGATGTTTTTAAAAGTATTTTATCCGCTTCATCAGCCACTGATCTTAACCTAGCAAGGATAATTTCTAAATTTATAGGATTAGCTAAGTCGAAATTTTTTATCTTTTTTCCTTTGTCTATTATATTTACAAGAATATCACCATTTTTTTTCTTTGTAAAAAAACCTTTATTTCCAATAACTATTGATGTGTTTTGACATTCAACAATTGCTGGGCCTCTATTTTTTCCCCCCACTTTAATTGATCCATACTTAACTATTTTACAATCTATCCAATTATCAATATTCTCAAACCATACTCTTCTCTTATTTGGATTACATTTTATTACATCGTTTACGGAATAATCTTCAATTATTTTTTGCTTTTTTTCATTTATAACAATTTTTATTGAAGATAATTGAATTTCATAACTAAGTGATACTCCATATTTTTCTTTATATTTTTTATTAAACTTATTTTTTATTGTATCTAATGTATCTTTATTATCGTACGGCAAAGTAATATCAAAACCTTGCCCATCGTAACGCATCTCTAAGTAAACATTAATATTAAATTCTTCTTTGCCTATATTTGAATATTTTACACAGTAAAATGTCTTTTCTTTACATTTATTTATGAATTTTAGTAAGTCATGCTGATTGATATTGTTAATCAATTTTAAAAATGAATAATATTTTTCTAATCCTATTTTTGAAGTCAAAAATCCAAAGGTTGACAAAATACCAGCCCTATTTGGTACTACAAAAGATTTTATTCCTAATTTTTCACATAAATCGTAAGCATGGAGAGGACCAGCCCCTCCAAAGGCATATAATACATTATCACGAGGGTCTTCACCCATTTCAGTGACATGTAACTTTATAGCCTGGCTCATATTTTCATTTACAATTTTTCG
>ERZ651768.1757-NODE-1757-length-15646-cov-3.330272_pt1 | contig 15646 bp, 14 predicted proteins | sample MGYA00514754_ERZ651768 | MGnify/ENA metagenome assembly ERZ651768
TCCTTTCCCATCATCGGTCATGGGGTCGTTCTTGTCTCGCGGAGGTGGAGACCATTCCTGAACTGATGTATACTTAAGTCTGGAAATCTGATGCTCCTCCTCGGGTCCCCAATTTTCATCGGGGTGGGATTGCATTTTGGGCAGTTCCCTGGCTTCCCTGTCGGGGGGATTTTCCTGAGCCCCCAGGAATTGCCTGTAAGCCCCGAACACCCTCGACCACGAGATGCCCATGTACGTGCCCAAACCATAGGTCATGAATCCGACCGGCTGTCTACCCGCGAGTTGGTATATTTTCTCAGTGGTGTTGTATGTGTAGCCGCCCCAGCTCGTTGCGCTGTCGGCCGCCAAGGCGACGGAGTTCTTGTTGTATAGCGCAATCTCCGAGGTCATGGGATCTCATCTCAACGGCTTCGCCGGGGCTCGCCATGTGTCGAACCCACCAAAACACCATCGGAGTGATTCCTCGCCTCGGCGAGTTCGCGTCATCGGTGACGCCCGGGCCCCCTCACAGCAAGCGGCGGAACTTGTGGCAACGATAACTGTAGGGCATGTGGATGTGGATGGACTCTGGGTGGAGTTCCAGGCCGATTCCTCGCTGACCGCTCAAGAGGTAATCGTCAGGAGCGGTATGAAGCCGCGGGACGGCACTCTGGTGGACTGCTACCTGACCAGCGGTGAGATCGTCGCCGACTCCGTAGCCCCCGGACAGACCGTCATGGTCGGGACCCATCCGCCAAGAGGCGGTGCTGTCGCGATATCCCCCCGACTGCGCCACTTCGAGGTCAAGTGGGCCAAGGAGCACGAGGGCGAGGGCGGCAGGAGGCTGGTCACCGGCTCTGGGTACATCGGAGGGGGCTGCACGATGTGGGTGCCCGGGGTCAGCAGCGTCCGCAAGATCAGGGCCGTCGAGCTGATGAGAGTGACGAACCGCAACGGCAAGCTGCACGCCAAGGGCCACAGGGTACGCTGGGACCCGGTACCCTACTACAAGAACGACATCGCGCTGGTGGCGTCCTCGGGCGTCCAGCAGTTCAGGCTGTTCGACCCCCAGACCAGCGATCTGACGATCCCCGTCACTATCGTTCCGGAGTCCCTCGAACGCGCGAAGCGAGCAGAGGCAGTGCTGGGGAGCAGGTTCCTCTGGACGATCAGGGTGCTCAACTTCGATGCCGAGAGGAGGAGGGTACTGGCCTCGGTCGAGGAGGGATACACCTGGGAGGGCGCGGAAAGCGGGACGATCGGGGCCTCGCACGCGACGCACGCGAAAGGCAAGGTGGCGGCCACGAACCCCGAGCTCAACTTCGTGGTGCTTGATTTCAAGCAGCACGAAACGCCACCGGCCGGTCGGAAATTCTCCATTCATCGAGCCGGGAGAAAGGTGGGCCGGGTGCGTGTGGTTGGCCCTGCATGGGAGACCTACACGGTGGCCAGCATCATCGAGGGGGACTTCCGGATTGGCGACGAGGGAAATGAGGAGGCTGTAGACACGGAGAGGGGCTCGGATGACTGTAGCGATGATGTTTCCGGAGGCCGGCCGATCTACCAAGAAAGGAATCCTAGAGGGTACTGGTGAGATGTTGTCACCGGTGACACCGGAGGAAGTCCACAACGGACGGGCAGGATTGCCGAAAAGGGCAGGAGAATGATAGAATATGAAAATGGAAAAAATTAGAACAAGTAGGAAACCGAGCAGCACGGGGGTTCCGGGCGAGTGCCAGGGCTGCTCACGAGACACCCCCTGCGGGGGGTACCACGTTTACGTGATCGAGCTGGATGCGGGCTCCAAGTACCGCTTCTACGTCGGTCAGACGTGGAAGACGGTGGGCCAGAGGCTGGTTGACAACTGGGAGAAGTACGGCTCCCAGGGCAACGGCCCGAGGCTGGTGAGGAGGCACTTCCTCCAGATGAGGATGGACCTGGTCCCGAGGAACTCCATAGTGAACCAGAGCAGGGAGGAAGCCGAGGATCTAGAGGCGGAGCTCGCAGACTCTCTGCGCGATGAAGGTAACACGGTGAAGGGGCCGACGAACAGGAGGGTGGCCTGATGGGGGATGACAAGTCGAACTACGACATCGCCGCCGACCTGGGGTTCCCCCCAATCAAGGCGTACCAGGATGAGGTGGCGGCAAGGGGCTACGTCACTAACCGTGAGTACAGGGCTCTTGTGAGAGCGGAAGGAGTGGGGGTACCTTCGAGGTACCAAGTGTTGATGGCACAGCAGGTCCATGTCGGGGAAGGAAAGGCTCGGCGAGAGAAGGAGATCAAGATATACCACGAGACGGTGGCTCGGGTCACTGCCAAGTTCGAAGGGATACTGGCCGAAGCCAAGGCAAACGCGCCCACGTTTCGCGAGAAGCAGATCACTCGTGATCAAGCACGCGGGGCCTACGAGTCCAGGACTTTCCTAGAAGCGACGCTGAGGATGAAGGGGATTGAGCCGGCTGCCGAAATCAGTGGCATGAAGGCCCAGTACGAGGAGTGGAAGTGGCTTTCTCAGGGCGCCGTTCCGGGGCCTGGGCCGTCAGAGCCAGAGTCATCCGTGACCAACAAATGGGCCCACAACAGACGCGTGTCAGCAGAGGAGGCGACGGCATGAGCGATGAAGACGGAGGTCTCGTGAGGGAGGAGGAGGACTCGAACTGTTGCAGTTGCTGCGCGTGCAGACGCCCAATCGGCCCCATGCGTGGCTTCGGCGTTCCTGATGGCGGGCCCACATTCGGGGAAGACGCGGAGAGAGATCTGAAGGACAGGGTAGTGGGAATGGAAGACCCCAGGCTGGTAGCCAATCACGCAGATCTCGACGAACGCGATGACGCACTCAGCCCCCGACCATATCAGACAGCATTCGCGGACGTGCTCCTGATTGAGACTGAGAAGATGTCGCCCGTCCCTGTGATGGGCGCAGAAGGCTCTGACGGATTCGGCTCATTCATGTCGCCAGATTCTGTTCGAAGGATGCTGTCCAACCTACCTCCCAAGGATATCTTCGGCCGCCCATCAAAGCCACTTGTAATCAGACTCAGGATACGGGCCCCAGAGGCTCCTATGGTAGAGCAGGAGATCGGGACCACATCTCGCAGACAGGGGGTGCCCGCTTGAGCAAGCTTGGGAATCTGGCTCGGTTCGCTGTCGGCGTTGTGATAATCGGCGTAATGTGGCCAATCGGCCTTTTCGAGGAGGACTGAATATGCAGCGCGGAGAGAGGACGAAGGAGCAGGAGCCGGTGCTCCTGACGCTGTCCAATGCGGTCGACCAGACTCAGAAGATTAAGGTCGAAGTCCCCCCAAATACCACAATCAAGCAGGCCTCCATAGACGCCGGGGTGGCTCCCAATGGCGCATTCGACGTCTTCACTGCCGGGGGCAAGGCGGTCACCCTCTCGAAAGCCGATAACCACCGAGGCGAGGTCCTGTACGTGGGGCCGCAGAAGGTCGCGGGAGGCTCGGACCGGTCGTCATCTGGGAAAGGAGATGATGAGTTTGGCTCCGAGGGGTGGCTGCAAGACCACAGGTGGCACCGGCAGTCGGGACTGCTCGACCAGGAAATGGTCGCCTCTCTAGACATCGGCCTGGAGGGGCATGACGAGAGCATGCTCGGGTTGCTGTTGGAACTGGACTTGCTGGGTGCGTGCCGGAGCGGATGCGGCGAGGTGAGCATCGACAGGGGGCCCGAGGAGGAGGTTAGTATCCGGATGCTCAGGGGCCTGGTCGACTTCACCACCAGTTCATGGGGCGAAGTCCAGAGGTTATTCTCCGAGAGTGGCATGAGCTTGTCTCTGCGCGAACTCGATGAGGCGGACATATGGATCGGCACGGCTGATTGCCCGAGGCCGGAAGATCACAGGGGGGCTTGGCTGATCCACGGCGCGGGCTCGGCGCTAGTCGGATCGGGCAGTTTCCCACCAGTACGCCACGCATGCGTGCGGGAGACGATGATAGACGCGGCCACGCTGGTTTGCGGGGTATCCGCACTCCTCCACCGATACCTGAGAGAACGCAGCGCCTTCTGGCAGATGGAAGTCGTGGATCGCTGGCTGACACTCACGGCAAGAGTTGACGACGTTGACCCAGAGCTCGCGCTAAAGGGACTCAGGAGCAAGTTCGGCCGCGGGACCGCTACCCGTACCTCGGATGGCAGGGGCTCCCTTATCAGGTACAGATTCCCCCTGAAGTGGACGCCCCCCGAGCTTCTTTCGTTACTCTCCCCAGCTTTGCGTATGACTACTCCTGCGGAAGATGGGTTCGGCCCCGTTGATGTCGGCCCATTCCCCTCCAAGACCTCTGAAGGAGGCTACTGCTTCGACTCAATGACCTTGCCGGAGAAGTTGTCGGATGTCAACGCCCTGGTGCTCGGGGTCGGTGGGCTGGGCAGCTGGGCCACACCGCTCCTGCTCTCGGGGTGCGACCTTCGAACATCGACTATCGGGATGCTGGACGGGGACCAGGAAGTCGAGGTGCACAACCTGAACAGACAGGTTCTCTACGGCTCCAAAGACCTTGGATGCGCCAAGGCGACCGCAGCTGCGAGCAGGCTGAGGGACCGCTTCGGGATGACCGAAGGTTCGGTTCTAGGCATCCCGGCACCTCTCGGTGCGCAGCATGTGATGGTCTGTTCGGAGGAGTCTGAGGGCGATATCAGCCTGCAGGAGGTCGTCGGCTGCAGCGAGCACGACGAAGTCATCTCAAGTTCCCTCGACTCCATGCAAATCGCCCTTTCTTGCCTGGACAACCAGAACGCAAGGACGCTGCTGAACACGGCCTGTCTGGACAGGGGGGTCTCGATGGTAAACGGCGGTGGAGAGGGAACCAGAGGGGTAGTCGAGCACTTCGGGCAGGATCTGTGCATGGTCTGCAGGTACGGGCCCGAGGAGGCGTACGAGACCGAGCGTGTCTCCTGCCAGGAGGAGGGGTCGCGCCCGGTGAGCTCGATAGTCACGACGACTGCGTATGTGGGCGCCCTTCAGGCCGCGATGGCGCTCTGCCTGCTGGCGGAGCAGCGCGGGCACGGCAACGAGGTGCCCGAGGCACGGGACTGGTGGAACGGGATGGTGTCACGTCGTGAGTGCGGTCGGCTGCCATGGGTGAAAGGAGGATGTGGACGCCATGGGTGACGTTTGCGGCCCCTCACACCAGACGCCCAATACCACTCAAGGTGGTATTGAGATGGACCCGAATAGATATGCTTGCACTGTATTGGATGAGGCACGCGCGGCTCTTGCGAAGTTGAATTGGGTGACTATGGCGTTTAGCAAGCGCCACCTTGCCACCCTGCTCGAGGAGTTGCAGACGATCGTGAATAGAATGGAGGCTGGACTCGAAGACAAGTCGGACTACAATAGGTCGCGAGATAGGCTACGTGATATTAGGGCCAAGTTGGCCGACCTCGAGGCGGAGAAGGCCGAGTTGAAGGCCCAGATAAAGACGCTCAAGGTGGTGGTCGAGCAGTCCAAGGACACAGGAGAGGCCCAGGAGCCGAACTCAACCATCCACGATGACGAGGACTCGTCATTGGAGGAGGTGGCCCGATGAGCGTGCCGAGCAAGAGGAGCCTGCTGGCGATGGATCTCGAGGGGATGACGGTGGACGAGCTCAAGGACGTCCTCCGCTCCCTCGGCCTCCCCCTGGTGGGGAACAAGGCCGAACTCATCGAGAAAATCGAGCACATGGCCCGTGCCATGCCAGAAAGCGTGTTCCAGTACGACGACATCAAGGGGCTGGATCCGTTAATCCGCTGGTTCAAGATGACCGGTCGTCTATTCAGCCCGGAAGCCGCCATCTACGGTTTCACCCGCTTCCCGGCGGGAGTTCTCCTCACTGGAGTTCCGGGCTGCGGCAAGTCGATGGTCGCCAAGGCCATCGCCAATGAATGGGGCATGGGCCTCCGCCGCGTTCACCCGGATGAGCTAGTGGGCTCGTGTGTCGGTGACAACGAGACCTTCATGCGAGACCTGGTCAATGAGCTGGCCGCCGAGGCTCCAGTGGTCTGCTTCATGGACGAGGCTGAGAAGCTCCTTGGTCAGACAAGGGCTGGCACGATGTATCGGGCCGCAGACGCCGCGCGTGACAGCGCGGAGAGCATCCTCCTGCAGTTCATGGAGGACGACAATTCTGGTGTCTTCTTCATATTCACAGCGAACGACTACGACAAGATGTCGCCAGCCCTTCTAGATCGTTTCTACGGGAGGTTCTTCATCGACCTCCCCTCGCGCTCAGCCCGCAAGGACATCATCTCCTCGATGCTCGAGATACGTCAGAGAAACCCATCGGACTACGATATCGAGAGGCTTGTCGAGATCTCGGACGGGTTCAGCGGTCGGGACATCCGAACGGCTATTGACGAGGCGATGAAGTCGGCCTTCTTCCAAGATGCGCGGCCTCTCGTCGAGTCGGATCTCGTCGAGTCTTTCTCTCAGGCGATCCCGACCTCTGAGATCCACAAGGAACAGATTGCGGAGATGCGCGAGATGGTCTCTCAAGGCAAGATGCGCAGGGCGAACTCGCAGAAGCTCGAAGCAGACGCGCTAGTAGCGAAGGACGGGGAGTACGTAGGATGGGTCTGAGCGTCTCCATTGTAGGGATTAGGTGAGTAATAATATGGTACTACTGAGCCTAGTCGCACTCCTATTGGTCTGGAGGCTGTGTAATCGCGTTGATCACCTCGAGTCTGTCGACTCCTGCTCATGTAGATGCGACGCATCGCCTCATTTGGGAACCGCCCCTTTGGTATTCAATGACCCATGGAAACAAGGAGGACGGAATAATGAGTGAGCAATCAAAGAGGTTGTCCCAGGGTTCAAGGCTTGCAGTTGTTAGCCTCCCTGACACCCCTGCGCACAGTGGCATAGCCGCCATGAACCCCGTAGACATGGCAGAGCTGGGTTGCCTCAACGGCGGAGTTGTGGCCATATCCGGACGCAGATCTTCGTCAGCCGTCGTTCTGCCGAGCGAGGATGTCGATACGGGTTCCATACACCTGGGTGCGACAACCAGACTCAACGTATGCTCGAGAGTTGGAGATGGGGTGACGGTGAAAGTTCGGAAGAAAGTTCACACCCTGAATCGTGTGGTTTTCGCCCCGGTGGGAAAAGTGGTCGAAATGAACAATCTGCAAGATCTAGTGGGCCCGAACCTGAACGGCCGTTTCATCGGAAAGGGCGACCACATCACCTTCCCATCTCCGAATGGTGGGGTTCTGGAACTGCAGGCTGAGAAGGTCGGCGGCGTATTTTCGATGGGTTCGGGGGGGCTGATAGGGCCGGAGACAGATGTCGAGGTGCTGGGACGAATGGCCCGCAGACCGCTCTTGGACACCGGTGATGTATCGTTCGCCGACATAGGCGGGCTTGATGACGTGATCAAGCAGATACAGGAGGTCGCGGTAGTACCGCTGCTTCATCCTCAGATCTTCCTGAGAGGGGGCAAACCGCCGATTAGGGGGGTGCTCCTAGATGGGGAGCCGGGGACGGGCAAGAGCCTGCTTGCTCGTGCGCTCGCTAGAGAGACGCAGGCCACATTTCACGCGGTCTCGGCCCCAGAGATAGTAGGGGGCTGCGTGGGCTCTGCAGAGGAAGCCCTGAGGGACCTCTTCCAAAACGCCAAGGAAGAAGAGCCGTCTGTAATATTCATCGACGAAATCGATTCGATCGCCCCGGATAGATACTCGAGCTCCGAGATGTCGAGGAGGATTGTGGCGCAACTGCTTACTCTGCTCGACGGAATCGGAGACAGAGGGCAGGTGATAGTGATTGGAGCGACAAACAGGCTCGATTCGATCGATCCCGCAGTCAACCGCTCGGGCAGGTTCGAGCGCGTGATCGAGTGCCCTGTACCAAACAGGGACGCCCGTCTGGAGATACTGGAGATACACACCAGGGGAATGCCGCTCACAGAAGGTGTCGACCTGGGGGAGATTGCTGACCTCACAGTGGGCTTCGTTGGAGCTGATATCGACCACCTGTGCCGTGAAGGGGTCTACCGAGCGGCGGAGCGGACGTACGGATTCGACAGGTTGCTGGACATCGATGAGATAGGGGCAGCGAGTCTGACAATAGAGCACGTTGACATGTTGGAGGCATTCTCCCTGGTGCGCCCGTCCATCAAGCGTCGCTACATCAAGGAGATAGAGGAGGTCGACTTCGATTCAATCATTGGGCAGGACAGAGCCAAGGCCGTCTTGGAGGAGAAGTTGCTCAATCCTCTACGCTTCCCCGAGTTGTACGAGGCTGCAGGACTCAGCATCGGTTCTGGAGTGCTCATGCACGGGCCACCGGGAACCGGAAAGACCGCTCTGGCACGCGCCGTAGCCAACGTCGCCGGGGCGCAGTTCCTGAGCGTCAAGGGACCTGAGCTCCTCTCGATGTGGCAGGGGGAGTCAGAAAGGGCTGTGAGGACTCTTCTGGACAAGGCTAGGAAGATGGCCCCCTGCGTAGTTTTCTTCGATGAGTTTGACTCTCTAGGAATGGACCGGGGGCACGTCGGACCTGGCAATTCTGGGCTCGCGTCAGTGGTTAACCAACTCCTCACTGAGCTCGATGGCATAGACTCCAGGGACGGTGTGCTTGTCATCGCCGCAACGAACCGTCGTGACCTGATTGACACTGCTTTCCTGCGCGAGGGTAGGCTTGGTTCCCAAGTCGAGGTGGGGCTTCCTGAGAGACGAGAGTACTGGCAGATAATCGACAGGCACCTAGGTGACGCACCGAGATCACCCAAGCTGGATTTGAGGCCTTTCTCTGACTCCCTCCCAGACGGTATGTCCGGAGCTGATCTAGCCGGGATAGGAAAGAGGGTGAGGGAGCTGTCTGTCCGACGTCATCTGGAGACGAACCCAGAAGGCAAGGCTAGCGGTTTCATGATTAGGCAGGAGGACGTTGACGCTGCGTCCGAGGGGGCTCTCGTCAGCGTGGGCATGGAGACGTGGACATGATTCAAATAAGGGCCCTTTCAACATAGATCGACGGTGGCAGAATGAAGACTCTCGTAATTCTACTCGCTGCCAAAGAGTCGCTAGAGTTCGAGCATGCCGGTGACGTATTCAATGACCTCTTCGACAAGGTAGGGCCGGACAGGGTGAAGGCGCTGCGGACGGATTCCGAGGACACGCTTCCCGATGGTCTCAAGAAGGCCGCTGGAGCGGAATGCGAGTGCTCAGCCGTCCCCGTGCCATCCCTCATCAACGACTATACTGCATCCGGTGAACAGGACCCCAGAACCTACTGGAGCTATTATCTGCAGATGCTAATTCAAGAACTCGACATAGACGCCGCCGAGGAGGAACTGCACTTCCACATCTCCGGAGGCGGCTTCTGGCTTTCCACTATGGTCAGAGGGCTACAGAGCATTCTCGGAGGGCAGCTGTGGATCACGAGTCGGCAGGGAAGCTCATGGACCGCTCACGAAGTCACGACGAGGGGAGGGGGCAGTGACAAGGAGTCTGCGACGATGGCGGCCCTAGCAGAGACGTGGATCGCGGGCGAGAAGGGGGCCACAGCGAAGAGGCTGCAAGGCGTTAGCAACTCAATTCCTGACCCGAAGGGGGTCGAGAACTCCCTGAGATCGGCCATCGAGGACAGACTGGTCGTAATCGGGGGTGGTGGAGCTTCTGTCACCTACAGTTTGACTCACAAAGGCGCTTTGCACGGGTTGATGGAACTCGCGTCAATTTCCAAAGAGAAGATCCCCCGAGGAGCCCCTGAAGGCATACTACTGCTAGTGCGCGCCACATGGTCCAAGGAGAGGCTCGCGGGATACCTGAAGGAGCACGGGTTGGCTGGGAGATACTCCAAGGTGGGCCTGATTGCGGTTGAGTTCTTCGAGGATGATGGCTCCCTACCGGGGAAGTCATCCGAGTACAAAGAGGCTGTCCTGGAGTTCAAGAGTGCGGATGATCTGGTTGCCATTGAAAGCGTATCGGGAGTTCTGCCTTCATCCAAAGAGGACGACCTTTGGCGGGGCGGGGCAGAACTACTCAAGGCTGTTCACTCGGTTGTGTTCAACGACTCTGGGAAGTGGATAAACTGGTCTATGGCATCCACCGGCATCCCTGCCCAGTTGAGGCACTGGGTCGAGGAGTACGCCGCTCGCGGTTCTATCGGCATATTCGAAGTCACACGCAGAAAAATAGCCGTGGGGGAGAGGGGGGCGGTCGTGCCCCCGGGCGGATTGGATGCAGGGTACTACCTTGTGGATCTTCCGTCGACGGAAAGCCTAGCGACGATGCGTGCGATTCGCGACGATCAACGAAAGTACACCAGACCGGCTCTCGCGACACTATTCATATCCGAAACGACAGATATGGGCCCAGTCAAAAGGACTCCTTTGAAATATTCCTACTGTGAAAGAAACCGCGAGATTTTCCCCTCGGGACACCCTTTGCGCGAAGAGAAAAACGAGTCGGGGGCGAACAGCCGCGCTTTCAGCCAGCTCGCGAAAGTCGGTGCCATACACCCTGACAGGGGCCAGTTCGACCTGACGCCGGAAGGCCGGGTTGCCGCCTTCGTCCTCAGTAGAAGGATGGGCGTGGTGAACTGATGAAGCTCGATCCCTGCAAGGTATGCGGATCCAATGATTGGCATGAGGATGCAGCTAACGATTTTTTGAATTGTAAAGATTGTGGCTACACTGTCGAAGATGATCGCAAGAAGACGCAAGCGGGGGGAGGATTCGACGAGGACACACGTGCCGTGCCTGTGGGACCCGAGATGATGGTGTGGCATGTGGAGAATAATCCTCTCCCTGACGACATTCGGATGTGGATGCTGCTTGTCGACCAGAAGGAAGACACCGAATCAGAATGGAAGAAGTTCCGACGGGAAGCATCCAACATCAAGAAGGGGTTAGGCATCGACACTCCGGGATGGAAGCACAACTCCTCAACCAAGTGGTGGGCAGACGCTAGGTCGGCCTTGTTCTTCCGGATTGAGGTTCACAAGAGTACCTCTGGTGAATCGTCAATGGAAGACATCTCAGAGGAACTAGGGCAGATCGCCGACAGGGACTGGAGGGCTGAACTCAGCCATCGCGTCATCAGAGGCTCGGTCGTCCCAGAGCGCTCACTGTTGTCCCAAGACCTCGATCGCATGACAACTCCCTCCCGAGAAAGGATTGGGATTGAGTTTTTCATCGCGATGACTGAGGGGGAGAGGGGCTTCTGGTTCCTCTCTGACTATGCGAGCCTGATTGCACTCAACCCCGGTTTGATAGACAGGCTCCTGAGAGAGCACCACCCGTTCAGCAACGTCATCATCGACCGTGTGAAAAATATCCATAGCTCTAGGGGGATCACCGCGGCGGCCGTGAACGGTTTCGCGAAGAAATGCGCCAGGAGGTTGGGGATAGATCCCAACGGGATAGATGAAGGCTCTGGCCTCCCGCTCGAAGGGGTCGAGGAGAGGATATGGGGGCTACTCGGCCTAGGTCCTGTTGATTCAAAAACAGCCGAGTCTCCACATTACTGGGTGCCGTACCAAGGGCCTCTGGAGGAGTCTCCCCTAAATGAGGAAAAGAAAGCGCGCAGGGGCGGCCTCAGGCCAGTGGGCGTGCCCATCGTGATGTCCCACATCCCCCTTGCATACGTTGTCGCGCAGAGGTTCTTCGACAGTTGGAGGGTCGACGCCACATGGCGGAACCGCGCGAAGAAGATCCTCGACTGGATAGAGGAGGATCTGAGGTGGTGCCCGGGCGAGGTGAGTGAGCTGGACGGGTGGTGGGAAGGGATCATCGCACAAGAGAGGGGGGACGCCTCCGGCTCGGTCACCCGTCTCCGCTAGGCACGGCCCGCTGCGTCACGGATGACGTCAGAAGTTGGTCACAGGGTACGGGGCGATTCGTGAGAGGGCAGGTAGAGTTGAACTCATACTTGTATGAGAGGCCATACTTGTGTGAGGGACATCCCTGCCCGCCCCTTCACACCTCAGGAGCCAGTAAATGTCAGTAGCATGGAGCGAGACTAAGCTAGTGCGGGTCGACTTCCCGTCGATGCAGCCGATCAAGGGCCATCGAAGAGGTGACGATGTGTATCTGTTCCGCGTGCGACTGCCGGACGAGAAGGGCAGAACGAAGAGTGGTTCGTACGAATGCATCGTGGACACGCGTGGCAGGACCGCAACGTTCGTCACACACGTGCTCAACTTGAGGGAGGGGACCAGACACCCTCACCTGTACCAGTACTCAACGGTTCCCGGGACGACGAAGAGGAGCCTCCTGGTTTGCCAGGGTGATTGGAGCTGTAGGGGAAACGGGACACCTGCTACGGCTTCAGGTAGGATTGGAGCGTATCTGAATCACATCATCAGCGTGCTGAATTCATAGAGGGGATAAGATGGCTTTGACGTGGGATTTTCTTAGGCGCTGGTATTCCCCTAAGGCGCCCGATTCTCAGGAGTCGGCTCCATCGCCTGCAATAGTGCCGCGCAGCCTAGTCGACCAAGCCAAGTCGTTCACGGCTCCCCGTGGGCGCCTCGAGATGGGGGGGCTACTGGTGGGGCACGTGGACCGGAGTGGGCGTAATGTGTGCGTGGTCGGATTCTTCCCCGAGCAGACTGAAGCGAGTCCCGGATACTGCGAGTTCGATGGTGGCTGGATGGCCGTGGCCGCTGCAGCCGCAGAGCACGCGAACAGCTCGGCGGGGCTGCCGTTCGACGACACCCCCTCTCTCCGTGTCATCGGATGGATCCACACTCACCCCGGGATCGGCCTTTTCCTGTCCGGAACGGACACCGCAACCTACGAAGCCAATCTGGAGATATCGCCTGACGGTCGATTCGTAGCCGTTGTCGTCGACCCTCTGCGAAACGAGGACGGGGTCTTCCTCTCCCCGGATAGCCCCAACGAACACTGCCCGGCCAAGGGGACCGTGGTGTTGGGGAATGGCCTGAGGAGGCGTTACCTCAAGTTCCTCTCGAAGATGGAGGATATACGTGCCGAGAGGGGGAGAGAAGCGCTGCCTTTCATCATGTGCGGAGACCTGAGGGGCGAGCACGTAACTGCCGGCAACCCCGACGACTATGTCGACTCGTACCTGCAGTCGGTGAACGCGATTAGGGATGAGATGGAGTCCATGCACGAGAGGCTGGAAGAAGTCAGAATCGGGGCCGGCGAGGCGATCGCCGTGGTTTCGGCGAGGATTTCAGATCTGGAGGAGATGCTGGCAGGGTTTGTCTCGAATTCAACTAAAATTGCAGAGGCACTACCGGATTTTCTTCCGGAACAATCATCAATAACGGAAGTCGAAGATTTGTCTGCAGCCGGGTCAGAGGCGCTTTCTATGGAGGGAGAGGGAGAATGAGGTCGCTTATCATCCCAGTCGGAACAAGTCCAGTCCACGTGCTCAGGATGATTCTGGGCCTCCCTGAAGATAGGTTTGACAACATAATCCTGAGGATCACGGAGATCACCGCAGAATACGGCCACAAGATACTGGAATTTGTTAGCTCCGAGGGGTATGAGGTGAATGTGGTCGCGAGCACTAATCTAGAATCCTACCTTGGATCTCTTGGAGACGATTGGGAGTTCGATCTCGCCATAGCGCCGGGCAGGAAGCAGGATTCCATGTCGATTCTCAGAGCAGTTATCGGCTCAACAGGCGTGATGCCTGGAATCTGGATCGACTTTGGGAAGCGAACAGGGAGAGGCAATACGAAGGGAGGGGAGTATATCAGGAGCCTAAGGAATTCCACAGACGGAGAGGACGATGTTTACCTGCTTGATGAAATCCCCATGGAGGTGGCTTGCAACATCTACAATGTGGATCAAGAGATTTTTGACGAATCATGGCTGGAATGGGACCCGAAATCCTGCAAGGTTCTACTGAAGGCAGGAGATCCAGATAGGCCGACTAAGCTATTGGAAGCCATAGATGGAGGGGAAAAGTCAGCAAGAGATGCAGACAAGAAAATTGCACGACAGTGGGAGTCTGAATGGCTAGGAGAGGTGAGCAGAGTGAGAGAGATATTTGGCCTGCACGCGGTTATTGCCAGCCACTCACCGCTGCCCACGAAGCCTCGACACTGGATGGCCACAGGAGCACGTATGAAGCACCACAATTTCAGGGGGGGGCACAAGTGAGCGAGAGTTTCGGGCCCACCAGAATCGTATCGATTCTAAGCAGAAACTGGTACAACACAGTCACCTCGATAGACTCGATAATGGCGCTTCTGACGAAACACGGGTCCGATCTACCCACACGAGCCATTCTATTGTGCGACAAGGGTGAGAGAGGAAGGATACCAGAAGACGATGTAATCGGACGAATCGAAGACATGGGACTGGAAGGCAGGATCGAGCCAATCCCAGAGATGAACGACCTACTGGATGAAGATTTTGCGTACTCCCCGGAAGACGGCGACGTCATCAACTCCCGACCGGGCAGCGGCATACACTTGGGGCTGATTATGAATTGCCTCACCGAATCACTGAAGGTGGGTAATTCGATTCGATTTTACCTCGCGGACATCGGTGCAAACGGCACCAGCATGGCATTCTCAAGAGTGGTTCTCAACGCTGAGGCAGTAGATCCTCCAATCGACACGGTAGAACACAAGTTCGAGAGCCTCGACTTTCTGGAAGGCGTACTAGAGGATAGTGGGGCCAAGAATTGGGGCTTGGCCGGGAAGACGACTAAATTGGGGTACGATAATCTGCGTATTTTCAAGGTCCATGAGAATCATGCTAATGACGATGATGGGGAAGATGTCACCTATAACATGGAGATGGCGTCTTCCTACAAGGACCTGAGTGATATTGCCTCACCAAGCCGCGGGAAAGACCTTGGTGGCGCCTTCGAGGAGTTGGTGGGGTTAGAGATGCTACAGTGCGGGAATGTCATTGAGGCCTTCATGAATATAAAATGGAAGAAAGATGGGCGTATGGTTCGCGAGGAAGACTCTCTGGCCCTGACCTCAAAAGGAAACGTTGTGTTCTTCAGTGCCAAACACTGTATCCGCGACAATGGGGACATGGTTAAGAGGAGTAAGCACGCCAAAATAATACAAGATGAAATCGAGAGATTGGAGGGTTTAGAGCTCCCTGGAAACTATCCCAGACAGAGAGTATTCAAGGTATTGATCACCACTACTCCTCAATTTCATGCAGCCCAACGGTCACCTGACGTTATAGTGACGAACCTATTCGAACTATGCCAAAACATCAGCAAACTCTAGCACTATGAGGGCGGTTCGTCACCGGTGACGTGGAATGGGGTCCACTGCTGACGCCGAAACTCATGGGAGGACCATCTCACAGGACCCGGCTGGATCCGGGCTCAGAGATCCATTGCGAGGAGTGCGGCGTGCGCTCAACCGCGGTGATGCACCTGAACTGGCTGGTCTGCGGTTACTGCGGAGTGCACCTGCAGGAGCATGACCCATTAGACTTCGACCGGGTGCAGCTCGATGATGAGGGGCAGATGTCCGGCAGAGGGGGACGAGTCAGGCCCGGAGACAGGGTTCCTGGATCGGTGATCGGGTCTTCTTCAGGCAAGTGGGGCCGCCTCTCGAGAATCGACCGGGGCTGTGGAAACCGGGGTCCGAGCAGTGCGAAGAGGGAGTGCATATCGCTAATCTGGAGGCATGCGGCTACTGATCCCCAAAGAGACCGTGCGCTAGACCTGCTCGATGTCGGCTGGCCCGACTTGGACGGGGCCGGGAGGA
>ERZ651768.1758-NODE-1758-length-15643-cov-3.588205_pt1 | contig 15643 bp, 9 predicted proteins | sample MGYA00514754_ERZ651768 | MGnify/ENA metagenome assembly ERZ651768
GTCAATATTGCACTGGATAATCTTTTTGTTCGTCGCGTCTGGTATGCCGTGTCCGAACCGTCCTGGAGATATGCTTGCCCCGACAGCGAAAATGAGATCTGCATCATTCATGTATTTCAGGACATGATCCCCACGAACACCTACGGACAAGGGGTGATTTTCGGGAAAAGCTCCTTTTGCCTTCAATGTTGTAACTACTGGTAGGTTGGCTTTCTCTGCAAAGGCTTTCAGCTCTTCTGTCGCTTCTGAGTAAAGTACGCCCTCACCTACGAAGAGCACCGGATTATTCGATGACTCGAGCGCATCAGCAGCTATTTTTACGTCAACGGGGTCTGGGAGGCTCCGCCATCCTTTAGGAGATATGTAAGGATCATGTGTTTCATCGTATGTAGCAGATGCATTTGGAATGCCGAGGACTACTGGGCCTGGCCGGCCGGATCGTAACATGGTGAATGCCCTACGCATGAACTCGGGTACTCTTTCTGGTTGATCGATGTATCCATACCATTTGGCTACACCGTCTAAACTGGCATTTTGATCGAAGCGGGTGTTTTCGGTTGATCCTGCTGGTACAGCATCCACGATGCATAAGACTGGGGATCCGTCTTCGTATGCTTGAGCAATTCCTGAGTAGGCGACTTGCGCTCCGGCTGCGTTGATACCTCCAGAGAAAGTACATACTCCTATTTTGTTACCGTTGTTGATTCTGGAGTAAGCATCAGCAACTGCAACAGCGTATCGATCGTCCCGCATCATCAACAGCTTCAAACCCTCCCTGCCGAATGCATTGTTTACCTTGCTCACAGGGAAAGTGGAAACCCAAGCTACGTCTTCTGCTTTTAGGATTCTTGCAATGCCGGTTGCGACGTCGATGGTCATACGATTTCTCCGAATAATTTGTTAGGTGAATAAATCCCGGTAACGGCGAGATTGTAACGCTATCTCGGGATGTGTACAGGCCTAGATGCTGTTGTCCAACCTATCTACGTTAATATCTTCAATACTCAAAGTCGACTCTCAGAGGCTTTTCTGCCCTAACCCCAATCGTGAGAATCGAATTTCGGGATTGATTTTGGGATAGGTATTATCGTTTGAACGATGATATTCATTGTTCCTTCTCGTCTAGTGACACTACCTGTAACCAATATCAGGGACTGTTTGATTAGGGGTTTTAAGTGTTTGTAATCTCTGGCCCAAATAAGTAGAGGGGAATGTCCAAATTCATCTTCCAAAGTCAGGAAGATAGTTTTGCTGCTTGGCCTTTGGCGTCGGATTACAAGACCTGCGACAGAAATTTGTTCGCCGTTTGCATAGTTCCTGATCTCATCGCTTTGTGAGACTTTTGATGGTAAATGTGACCTGATTTGCGTCATTAAGTGACCCTCAGGGTACATTCCAATAGCGGCATACTCTCCGATCATCCGTTCCCAATCACTTTCCTTGGGTAAGGCCACCATGTCTTGCTCAATTGGCATTTCTAATGCTAGTTGGCGAGATCCATCTTTTTTTTCGCCGCGCCTTCTGTGCCGTAACCCTGATTCCCAGCGCAATAGTCGGCGATCAACAGTTTTGGTATTGGAATTACAGTCAGAGTGGGGACTCCCAGTTGTCTTAATCCTTAAACCGTCGAAACTGTCTAGTGCTCCCGCCGCTGATAGGGAATTTAATATTTCCAGGGGAACGCCAGTCCTAGAGATGAAATCAGATAAAGAAATGAACGGCCTTTTTCCTGAGATTGTGCAGCGTTCTTTGAGGATAGATGATGCTGTTGACATACTTATCTTTCCTACATGCGTTAGCCCCATACGTATCGCTCCGGATTCTGCATGGGCTTTCTCCCCACTTAGATTTACATCGGGTCCCAGTACCTTAACTTTGTGCCGGACGGCATCTTCTTTTAATGTTTCGACGTTGTAAAAACCCATTGGTTGGTTGTTGAAAAGGCCGATAAAAAATTCAAGTGGATAATAGTGTTTTAGCCATGACATTTGATAGGCAGTTACTCCGAATGCAAAGGCGTGCGCTTCTGGAAATTGGTAGAGACCGTGGAACTTGCCGAAAATTTTTTCAGCGACTTCGACTGAAACGCCATTCATTAATGCGCCGGTCATGAATTTTTTTCTCCAATGTTCGATGTGCCGATCATTGTTTTTACGGGTGAATGCTCTTCGCATCTGTTCCCCTTCGACCCCGCTCATACCTCCGACATGCATTGCTAATTCGCAAAGTTGATCTTGATAGAGCGGTACACCATAAGTCCGTTCTAAAGCAGGTTTTTCTAATGGATGATCGAATTGCCAATGAGGATCCTTGCCCATATGACGCCTGATTAGGAGAGTCACGCCGTCATTTACCCCAACACCCGGCCTTACGGCACCAACCTCCCAGGCCATCTCGGTTAGATTGCGTGGTCGAAGACGTGTGACGGTTTGCATCTGTGCAGCAGATTCGATTTGGAACACCCCAATCGTATCGGCGTTGTGGATGTCTGAGTAGACTGCAGAATCTTCGAAGTTTATGCGGGAGATATCGATTTTTTGTTCTGTCTGTTTGTAAATGAGTTCTAGGGTTTCGGAAAGTTGGGATAATGCTCCGAGAGCTAGGAAGTCAATCTTTACAAACCCGACATCTGATGAGGTGTTCTTGTCCCATTGGCAGATGTAACGACCATCAATTGCACTACGTTGGAGTGGTACCGTTTCTGATAGAGGTTTTGCCGACAGAATCATTCCACTGGGGTGTTGTGCCAGGTATTTTGGAAAGTGATTGAGCTGTTGGGCGAGTTCGAGCAGCATATGCCATACAGGTGCGTCGATGTGATCTTGGAACTCTGGCAGTTCGATCATTTCCTTTGCTAAGTCGGTGATAGGATTTTGGCCATCAATATGTTTGCTGAGACGAATTAGGTCGTCATTCGCTATTCCCAACGCCTTACCCAAATCACGTATTGCTCCACGGGTTCGATAGGTTGAAATCATTCCTGTGAGCACTGCACGTTCATAGCCCCAGCGTTCATGGACTCGCAGGATCAATTCAGAGCGAATTTCACGAGGGAAATCTAGATCTATATCCGGTGGAGAGAGTTTTTCTCCGTCATACGTTTCAGGTAGGAACCGATCTAACCGTAGTCCAAACTTGAGAGGGTCAATGTGCGATAGCCCTGTCAGGTATCCGGTTAGTAATGCCACTGACGATCCACGTCCGCGCCCTGGCGGGTTCTCTTCAATTGGTAGTCCAGGTTCCACAAGCCCCAGATCCTCTTGAACCTCCCGAGCGATCTTGATGATGTCGTAGTACTGAAGTACAAACCCAATTAGCTGATGTTTTTCGAGTAGGACGAATTCCTGATCAAGCCGTGCGACTACATTAGCTTTGAGACTGCCATAGCGACGTACTGCCGCTTCCTCACAGATTTTTCTCAAGTAACTTGATTCGGTGTGTTCAGGGGGTAAGGATTCGTATGTGGGGAAATCATAAATCGAGTTAGAAGTGATATCGAATTCGCATCGATCTGCGATTTTCATTGTGTTCGTTATTGCTTCTGGCAGAGCATCGAAAAGAGCATTCATCTCCTCAGCAGACTTTAGGAAAAACTGGTCATTTGGTCGACGTTCACGATGACTAGCCTCTAGCGATTTGTTGTGTTTGATTGCAACGAGGGAGTCATTGAGTCTATGACGATCACGAATGTGATAGTGGACGTTGTTTGTGGCAACGATTTCCGCTCCTAAGTCATTGGCTAATTTGGCCATGTTCTGGTTTCGTTGTAAGTCGCCCATAACAAGGTTTTGCTGTAATTCCATAAAGAAATGTTCTTTGCCGAAAATATTTAAATATTTGCTTGCAGCATGACGAGCTGACTTCAAATCACCATTGTCGACAAGTCTGGATATTTCACCTTGCCGGCATCCTGAAAGACAGATAATTCCCTGGGAATGGTTTTTGAGTAACGCTGGGTCGAGATTAGGATATTTGCGTTCTTCGGCATCTACGTGAGCTCGAGTTGTGAGTAGGCAGATATTTCTATATCCGACTGCAGTCTCGGCTAGCAACGTTATGTGTGGTTGGTCGGGAGGACGATGTTTGGTGCCTGATGGTTCCATCAGGCCATGGCTAAGGGTTATTTCAACACCAATAATGGGTTTGATCCCAAGTTCTTTTGCAGCTTGAGAGAATTCCATCGCTCCAGTGATATTGTCGTGGTCTGTAATGGCCATTGTCTGGAGACCTATATTTTTTGCAGTTAAAAGTAAATCCCATATCTCTGATGCTCCTTCTTGGAACGAGTAATTGCTGTGAGCGTGCAGTTCCGCATAACGGCTTATGGGATTACTGGAGATGAATGTAGATCCATCCGTCCTTAAAATTGCTTGTCGGTGACCCGGTTCTGTCTTGTGATTTTGATTGGTAGTTTCTTCTATTTCAAAAGAGTATTTTCTAAGCTTCGATATGTTTTTTGAAATACTTCTTGTTTTAGGAATTTAAATAACCCCATTCTGGCTTTTATCCGGATTGTTGGTGCCACTTATTGGTGATGAGGTCGAGGAAGAGGGTTATCTGTTGTCCACTATCGATCCGAAGTATGTAATAGAGCCTGGAAATTTCTTCGTCGGGTCCTCGCCACCACTCATCGTTCACCTTCCATAGGTCTTCGACTTTAGTCACTTTCACCCACTTGCCGTTGGAACGTAATGGTGCTGATGAGGGCATATGGACAGTGGTTGGGTTCCCTGTTGAATTAGTGCGTACTTCTATGACTCGCGGGGTGTTGAGTATCTTCATGCCACTTGAACGAACATCTTTTGAGGTTGGCAATTTTTAAGGTCCCGTGATTAGCGTTTTGCCGTATGTGTTTTGATCATGAGATTCCTTATCGTCGTTTTTAGTATTTAACTGGACTAATGCGTATCGACGTTCGGGTATCCGTGACCATGGTTCGAGTTCTCGAACCTGATAGATGGGTGGTGTAACTCTTAAGCGTCTGTTGAGTTGTTTGAAAGTTTCTTGTAGATCGTAATCACGTTTTACGTCTTTCCACATCGACTCTTGTTGCCCTACTTCGCCAGTAATACCTGAGAGAGTTAGAGTCATGTCTTCTAGTGGGCCTGGAAATGAAACAGTATTGAGCTTTGATTTGATGGCAAACAGCGCTTTATGTTTATTATTTGCCGGATCTTTGAAAGCTACTTGCATGGTCCATGGCGCGTGTCGGGAAACCTGTGAGTGAATATTTACCTGACGGGCAAAACGGTTTGACAGTACAGTTCGCTTGTATGCGCGATCAAGCAGGCTTTCAACCGCAAGAAAGATGGTTGTGATGTTTGTTGTGGGGCTAGGAAAATCGAGATGTTCGGATACTTCGACCACACTTTGTTTCGGAATTAATGGACGATTATCAATGCCGTTTGAAAGTTCCCATGCTATTCCGCCGATTTGACCGAATTGTGCCTCCATTGGGCCGCGTTGAATGTCCGCGATATGCCCCATGGTCTTTAACCCAAAAGCGTGCAGTTTTTTTATTAATGGGAAAGATACAGGCAGGGAATCCACAGGGAGCTTATCCAGGAACTGTCCTGGGTCACCTGTTACTTTGCGAGCGCTATTTGCGCGGCTTATAAGGGAAGCTGAATAAGCCATCCATTTGTTATCGCCCACACCAATACGTAGATCGAAACGATTTACAGCATTTGCAAGTAAACGAACTACATGGGCGTCATCACCATAGAGTTTTTGAACTCCCCAAATGCCTACATACACAAGACCTGGCCCTGCTACTTCTATATCAGGGATTAAGTGTTCAAGTCTTTCGATTATTTCCTCGAACACTAAATTATAAAATGTTGTGTCAGCTTCTATAACCAGAGCATCGTGATGATTCGCAGTTGCTTCGGTGAGTGGCATTCCGAGTGTGATATCGGTTAGATCAGGTGAGGTTTCAAATACGACACGTGTTGAAGGAGATTTAATGCCTGAGTTGTTTCGTGTGTTTGTTAGCTTGTTAGGTAGATCAAATATCTTGCCTGCAATGATGATTGAGCATTTACGCAACTCTGGACTTCTTTCAGCTTCAATTTGCCAGGCGTAGTTTGGGATTCGTAAACAGGCGATCGGTTTCAAGTTAAACGGTGATTTCTTAAGGCTTCTTATGTGAAATTGTCATCTACGGCGATGGAGGCCTACTTATATTGGCCTATACAGTATTGAAAGGCGTTAATAATAGAACATTTGTTCTAAACTTCAAGTGGGATTGACACATACATTTGTCGATGTCTGGATAGAGGGATCTAATCAACAATTAGTTCGATTGGCGTAAACTAGCCGAGTCCTTTGGTCATTCTTAAATAAAAAAAGGGAACAATTAATCACGTTGATAGAGATTCGTTGTGGTTAGGGTGATAGAAGTTGGGATAGTCAATTTAAGAGGCATTGGCACCGGTTACATACAGTTGTTCGCGATGTAGTCTGAGTTCTCTTTGTTTTTAATAACACCCAGACTGGTTATCGAAAAACCCTTAAATGAGAAGCACAAAACTGTTCGGAAAGACACTGCGTCAAGCTCCTGCTGACGCAGAAAATATTAGTCACAAGCTGTTGACTCGAGCCGGATTTATCCAGCAAATAGCAGCTGGAATATTTAGCCTTCAGCCATTGGGTAGCAGATCGATAACAAAGATTCGAAACATCATTCGTGAAGAGATGGATCGCGCTGGTGCTCAAGAGATAAATATGCCCGTAGTTCAGCCTAGGGACCTCTGGGAAGAGTCGGGTAGGGCAGATACATTTGTACCGCCGCTGGCGAGATTTCAAGATCGACGTGAGCGTGACATGGTCATTGCGCCTACTCATGAAGAAACTGCTACTGCAATGGCGAGGGCCGGTGTGACTAGTTATCGTGATCTTCCGTTTACGATCTACCAGATTCAGACGAAATTTCGTGATGAAACGCGTCCTAGAGGTGGTCTGCTAAGAGTGCGAGAATTCGAGATGAAAGATGCATATTCGTTCGATGCGGACGAAGATGGCATGGACCGTAGTTTTCAAGCAATGGTTGGCGCGTATAAGCGTATTTTTAATCGATGTGGTTTGGATGTTGTGATGGTTGATGCCGATTCGGGTGGGATTGGCGGTAAAGACTCAAATGAATTTGTTTTACTCACCGATAGTGGGGAGGACAGAATTCTAATGTCAACGGATAGTGATTATGCGGCTAATGTCGAAAAAGCAGAGTTCATTAAAAAGTCATTCCCTACAGAAGAACCTGGAGTTGTCGAAGAATTCGCCACTCCAGGCTTGAAGACAATTGAGGCACTTGCCAAACAGGAAGGTGTTTCTCGTTCGAAGACTGCTAAGGCTGTTTTTTATAGCGTGGAAGATGAAATAGTTATAGTGACCATCCGTGGTGACTATGATGTCAATGAAACCAAGCTTCGTAATTTGCTTGGAGGGTCTGAACCTCGTCTTGCTACTGGTGAAGAGGTTAAGGCTGCTGGATGGGTGCCGGGATCAGCCTCAGCTGTTGGGCTAATAGGTATTAGAAGCATTGTCGACGACTCCATCACAATGGGTTCCAACTATCTTGCAGGGGCTAACAAAGAGGGATTCCACCTTAGAAATGTGAATTTTGGGCGAGATTTTAAGGCTGACATTCTCGGTGATATAGCTGAAGCTAAAAAAGGCTACTTATCACCTGACGGCAAGGGTAAGCTCGTTGTCAAACGTGGGATTGAAGTTGGGCATGTCTTCAAGCTTGGGAATGTTTACTCCTCGAAAATGGGTGCAGACTACACTGATGACGATGGACAGCGGCATGAAATTCTCATGGGCTGTTATGGGATTGGTGTGGGACGTTTACTTGCCGCCGCCGTAGAGTCGAGTCACGATGATTCTGGAATGATTCTGCCGCAGTCTATTGCTCCATATGATGTTTATCTGGCGGCCCTTAATCTTGATGATGCCTACATTTCTAATGAGTCAGACTTACTCTATGAATCGCTTTTAGATGCTGGATATGATGTTCTTTTCGACGATCGGGATGCTCCTCCAGGAGTGAAATTCAAGGATGCCGATTTGTTTGGAATTCCAGTTCGCGTCGTGATAAGTGCCCGTAGTCTTGATAACGGTGGAGTTGAGGTTAAGGCGCGGACGAAGAAAGATGTGGAGATCGTCGCTCAATCAGATGTGCTGGCGGCAGTGGGTAATTTACTCGATTAAAACGGTTGTAACTAACGTCTATTAAATTCGGTACTGACGGTTACGAGTACTTCGTTAAAGTTTTCGAACGGGATGTGGGCGATGTTTTTATCAATGCAAATATCTAGAAGACTTCCCGTTGCAATCACAATGTCGGCCTGGCTTACGGCACATTGATCCGAAACACCGTCACCAATGAAAATCACACGGTGTCCCTCACGGCGTAGTCTCCAGATACGGTCACATTTGCATAGTGCTGTCATACTGCAATCACGTATGCTATCGGGCATTACCATCACGCCACGGCCTCTACAGTCATATTGAACAATTGGTCGCGCTCTAGGGAGCTCTGCAAATCCATTTGCTTCCAGAATCGAGTCTACGTAGAAATTCATTCCGCTTGATGCCACCTCGATCTTAATTTCTTGTGCGTAGCAGTATTCAACGAACTCGCGGAAGCCTTGTCTGATTTCGGCTGAATTTACGCAGTAGGTGACCGCCTCTGATTCGCGATTTTTCCGTAGCAGGCTAATTTCGTATGACCATAATTCCCGTACGTTGATTTCTCCGGCCTTGAATTTTAGGAGTGCGTTTTCCCAACCAGGCTCGGCGAACTTGATTACCACCTGGTCCCCGATATCCACAGTAGTGATGGTTCCATCGAAATCTACCAACACGGCTAGAGGCTTTTTTCTCCGATCAGAAGTCATGTTTTTCCGTCTTAACGAGTGAGTAATAAATAACGATACGTGGTAAGATTAGCCTAGTACGGCTCAATTATTTCAAAGAGCTTGACGTTGAGAAGTGGGCGATGCCCACTTTTTTAGTGTCTGCCGAATGTGTGACTTGGAGGGATGAGTTGAAGAGTGATCTGCTGTTGGCAGTTACCCAACTCGCTGCTGAACGTAATCTTCCTCAGCCGATTGTTGTAAAGGCTGTTGAAGCTGCGCTCGCGTCCGCTTACAAACGCGATCCAGCCGCTCAAGGTCAAGATGTAATTGTTGAAATGGATCCCGTTGATGGGGACGTTATTGTTCGTACCGTGAGGCATGTCGTTGAGGAGGTCGAAGACCCTCTCATGGAGCTGACGGCCGGTGACGCACAGGATCTTCAAGAGGGAGCTGTGGTTGGTGACATCATCGAAACTGGCCAGCTCGAGTACAACCCTGGGCGAATAGCGGCTCAAACTGCAAAACAGGTGGTCATGCAACGACTTCGTGAGGCTGAGCGCGACATCGTATTTGAGGAGTTTATCGATAAAGAAGGAGAAGTCCTTACCGCGACTGTTCAGAGAGTTGAATCCCGTTGGGTGACAGTGGATCTTGGTAAAGCTGAAGCTGTGATGCCCCCCACAGAGCAATCCCCTTTTGAGCGGTACCGTCCGGGTCAGCAGCTTAAGTTTTTCGTGGTTCAAGTTGGTCGTACGATTCGAGGACCTGAAATTATCGTCTCGAGAACTCATCCGGATCTTCTTAGGCGATTGTTTGAAGTAGAGGTCCCTGAGATTTTCAATGGCGTGATCGAAATCAAAGCGATCGCACGTGAGCCAGGTGCACGCTCTAAGGTTGCCGTTTCCTCGAACCAAGAAGGAGTCGATGCGGTTGGTGCATGTGTTGGTTTACGAGGTATCCGTATTCAAAATGTTGTTAACGAACTGCTTGGTGAAAAAATCGATGTTATTGAGTGGGATGAAGATCCAATTAAGTTCATATCTAATTCCCTTAGTCCAGCTGTGGCTGATCGAGTCGACCTTGACGAGGAAGAAGAGTCTGCGTTAGTGCTCGTTCCAGATCGTCAGCTTTCACTCGCTATTGGCCGTGAAGGACAAAACGTTAGGCTTGCTGCAAAACTAACTAATTGGCGAATTGATATTCAAGCGACAGCCAACATGGTTGAAGACAAGGTTGCTGAGCCTGAAGCACCTCAGGTTGCAGAAGCTGTTGAAGCAGAACAGACTGAGTCTGTTGCTGATGCCAGTGTCGCTGAACCCGCTGTATCAGAAACTGAAACACTTGACGAGACTCTTGTGGCTAGTAATGTTGCTGATGCTCCTGGTGATGACGTTCCAGAGTCTGTTGACGCTGTTGAAGAGCCTGATGAGGTTGCTGAAGTCGAATCTGTACCGTCCGAAGTAGAACTTCCAGCAGAAGAATCTTCTGATGTGGCTGCGGAGCTTCTTGCACTTGAGGAAGAACTGGCTGCCCTGGAACGCGAGGAACAGCAGCGTAAAGAAACAGAAGAGGCTGCTGTGTTGGATGTGTCGTCAGACGATCTCTGGCAAGTTGACAGTCGCTCGAAAACTCCGGCAGACGCAAGTGAGCCAGGCGGTATCCGTTTTGCGGAAGATATCAGTGGATTCAGAGAGACAGATCAGGGACGTCAGGGGGGTAGACGAGGTGGAAGCAGTGCACGGAACCGTCGTCGTCGGTAGATTATGAATCGTGCTTGAGGAGTGAAAAGATGGGTCCAGCGCAAAGACACATCCCAACTCGCACATGCGTAATTTGCAGGAACCGACGCGAGAAAGACGGGCTTTTTCGGATTGTGCGGACACCAGAAGGCGACATCGTTTTTGATAAGACCGGGAAGCTTAATGGTCGGGGAGCTTACGTTTGTAAAGATGATGGCCACTGGGATGACGATGTTTACAGAGGTAAACTACAGGCTGCTCTTAAAATAGAGATTGATGATTTGACTTTCAAGCTACTTGGTCGAGCCATTGTTTCGCATGTCACAGAGTAGAAAATTGAGTGAAAGGAACTGACTGGTATATGGCACAGCGTCGCGGGCAACGAGGTTTTCAGAACCGATCGAAAAGGACAGATGTAAAACAGGCTCAGGATGGTTCTGCCGGTGCGCGTATCGTGCTAGAGGACAAGGTCCCACGATCACCTGTCGAACTACCAGCACAAACTACTGTTGGTGAATTAGCGGACATACTTGAGACATCAAATGTTGACACGATCAAGGCACTTATGCGCCTAGGGGTGATGGCGACGGTTAACGAGACAGTGGAGTTCGAGGTTGCCGCCAAAGTTGCCGCTTCATTTGAGATTGGAGTACTTAAGCCTAAAGATCGAATGGAAAGCGAAGCGTCGATAAAAGTCGGCGTCGACGATGAACTCACGGATGACAACGCTGTTACTCGCCCGCCAGTTATAACGGTGCTTGGTCACGTAGACCATGGGAAGACCACTTTATTAGATGCTATCCGTGGTGCAAAAGTTGTGGATTCTGAGGCTGGTGGCATCACACAGAGCATTGGTGCATATCAGGTTGTTAAGGGAGATCAACAACTAACATTCATTGATACACCTGGTCATGCTGCATTTACTCAAATGCGCGCAAATGGAGCCCGTGTTACTGACATTGCCGTTCTTGTGGTTGCAGCTGACGACGGCGTGATGCCACAGACACTGGAAGCGATCGATCACGCAAAAGCTGCCGGGGTTCCAATTATCGTAGCTATTAACAAAATCGATGCACCTGGCGCAGATATTGACAAGACGAACGCTCAACTTGCTGAGCACGATATCATCGTCGAGTCGTACGGCGGTGAGGTAGTTGCGGTAAGCATATCTGCACTAAAAGGAGATGGGGTAGATGATCTGCTTGAGTCTCTCCTTTTGGTGGCTGAAATCCAAGAATTGAAAGCGAACCCTAACCGTTCTGGGATTGGAGTGGTAATCGAATCCCATATGGATCGAACTCGAGGTTCGGTAGCATCAGTGCTTGTTCGTTCGGGAATAGTTAAAGTTGGAGACAATGTTGTTGCGGGCTCTTTCCGTGGCCGGATCAAATCAATGGTGGATGGATTTGGCGAAGTGGTGAAAGAGGCAGAACCATCTACGCCGATTGAAGTTCTTGGTCTTAACGGAACACCTGCGGCTGGTGACCAATTTGACGTCGTGGCGACAGATCGTGAAGGTCGCGACCTCGTGAGTACTCGTGAGCGGATTGCTCAGAAACGGAAAAATGCTCGGGCTGCTACCACTATGGCGGAAGTAATGAGGCGGGTTCAGCAGTCAGATTCTAAGGAACTTTTGATTGTTATCAAAACGGGGAATCATGGTTCCATTGATGCAGTAAGCCGCGCTGTCGAACAGATTTCGAATGATGAAGTCCAAGTTCGTGTACTCAGTGCATCGTCTGGAGCGGTCAACGAGTCGGACATACTTTTAGCTTCTGCATCTGATGCCATGGTGATGGGATTTGAAACTACGGTTGAGGCAGGAGCCAGACGGCAATCAGAGGCTGAAGGTATTACTATCCGTACTTATGACATTATCTACAACCTTATTGATGAGGTAGAAGATGCTGCGCGCGGGCTTTTGGAGCCGGAGCGTAAGATAATTGTGACCGGTCATGCCAATGTCTTAGAAGTATTTAAACACGGACGGCGCGAACAGATTGCCGGAGTCCGAGTTTCTGATGGTGTTCTTAAGCGAAGTGGTCGGATGCGGGTTATTCGCGATCAAAAAGAGATCTTCGACGGAGCAATTACCTCTATGAGGCATCTCAAGGAAAACGTGCGAGAATTGGTGAATAATTTTGAGGGTGGTCTCATGGTGGATGGCTTCCATGAATACCAGGAAGGCGATCAACTAGAAGGTTACGAAGTTCAGGTGACTCGACGATAAGGCGTTGGCACCGATTAAGCCTAGGGTTTTGGCAGAGTTGTCCGCAGGAGTTGCGTAAGCATTGACGAGGCGTGTAGAGCGCGTTAATCACACTATTCAAAAGGAACTAGGTGTTCTAATTGAAGGTTTGAGTGACCCGCGTTTATCTCCGGTAATATCAGTGACTGCAGTCGAAGTAAACCGTGATCTGTCTGTTGCGAAAGTTTACGTCAGCGTATTGGGAAGTGATATCGAGCGATCCGATGCCATTGACGCACTGCGTTCAGCCGCAAGCCGCTTGCGGATGGAAGTATCGAAGCGAATTGTGATTCGTACTATGCCGAAACTTTCTTTTTTTTCAGATGACACGTTGCAAACTGGAGCTGATGTCGATCAATTAATCGATCGGGTGATTGCGCAGGACAGTAGAAGACATTCGGACAGAAATACTGTTGACAGGTGAACCTATTATGTCTCAGGCTTTTGTCATTGCTGGCGGCTATTTGAACATAAACAAGGCGCAGGATTGGACATCTACAGATGTGGTTCGTAAGCTCAAGGGCGTAACGCGATCAAAAAAAATTGGGCATGGTGGAACTTTAGACCCGATAGCAACAGGAGTCCTGCCAATTTGTATTGGTTCGGCGACTCGTTTTGCAGAAACCGTTTTGCTCGGTACAAAGTCTTATCGAATTAACATGCTGTTGGGTTCTTCAACCGACACATATGATTCAACTGGTGAGATCACTGCGGAAGCTAAATTTTTCGACGTTACACGTAACCAAATCATTGAAGCTCTAGAGGGCTTCAATGATGAAATTCTGCAGACTCCCCCGATGTATTCGGCCCTACATCACAAGGGTAAAAGATTGTATGAATTAGCACGAGCGGGTATTGAGGTTGAACGTCCTCCACGTTCAGTGAGGGTGTTAAGTCTTGAACTTGTGCAGTTTGAAGGATCAGAGTTAGTGTTGGAGGTTGAGTGCAGTCATGGGTTTTATGCGAGGACGCTTGCCCACGATATTGGTGAGAAGCTTGGAACACATGCTCATATGACTGGCTTGATACGAACACATGCGGGTCCGTTCAAGATAGAGGATACGGTAAGCATTGAAGATGTCATCGAACTTGCCGATTCCGGTGATTGGCGCGATTTATTGATGCCTATCGATACGACACTTCAGCATTTGGGCAGAATAAATCTCAATACATCGCTAGTCGAAATGGTAAGACATGGTCGACCACTTTCAATAAGTAATATTGGTGGTAATGGTGTGCATAGACCTGGAGAAAGGATAAGGGCGTATACCCCTAGCGGAGAGTTGCTCGCGATATTGATATTCGAACCTGAGCGCCTTGGGTGGAGGCCTGAAAAAGTGCTGGCTGGACTTTGATATTTGAGCAGGGAACAGACAACCTCGGTAGAGTACTTGGTAGGGTTTGTCGATCCATGGTCATGTTAAGGCTAAGCTTAGACGTTTAGTGATCTGATTTATTAGTTCAAGTAATACGAGTGTGAAAATTGCACGATAGTCCACTTGCTGTAGTAGCAGAGTTAATACTTCTTTTATCCATCATTTTGGTTGCGGCTAAAATCGGAGGAGAGGTTTCTGAGCGCTATTTAAAAATTCCTCCTGTGCTTGGTGAATTGGGTGCAGGAATTCTTATTTCACCATTTTTGCTTGGCGGTATCCATTGGTTTGGTGGGGGAGCGATCTTTGACTTGCCTCACGGAGAGAGTGGTGGCCTGCCAGTAGAGCCGCAGCTTTTCTTTGTTGCTCAACTCGCTGCGGTAGTCTTGTTGTTTGAGGCCGGGCTCGAAACAGATCGTAACCAGTTTAAGAAGTACGTCCGTCCCGCTACGGCTGTTGCTGCGGGTGGAGTTTTATTGCCCTTCGCTATGGGCTTTGCTGCCACGGTTATGTTTGGGTATGCAAGTATGGACTCGATCTCAGGGATGACGCCTGCGCTTTTTGTCGGTGCGATCATGACAGCGACTTCTGTCGGGATAACCGCTCGCGTATTAGCAGATATCAGGCGTCTTGATTCTCCCGAGGGAGTGACGATCCTTGCAGGTGCTGTGGTGGATGATGTGCTTGGCATAATCATCCTTGCAATTGTTGTGGGGATTTCCGAGGAAGGAGCTGTGACCGCTGGATCCATTGGTGTGATATTCCTCAAGGCAGTTGGCTTCTGGCTTGGCCTGATGATTATTGGCTCGTTGGTGGCTAATCACATATCAAAATTAGTGCTCTGGTTTAAAAGTTCTGGGGGTGCCCTTGTACTGGCGCTTGCTTTGGCGTTCATTGCCTCGGCTGTGGCTGAGATCTATTTCGGGCTTGCGATGATAATCGGTGCGTACACCATGGGCCTTGCGCTTTCCAATACTGAGCTGAAGCACCAGGTTGAGGGACCGATGAGGTCAGTTAACAATTTCCTCGTACCTATATTTTTTGTAGTTATTGGGATGCAGGTCGACTTCACTGCGTTTGGGGCGGGGGATACTTCGTTGTCCGTTGCTATTGGTTTCACAACAGTTTTGACCTTATTTGCTGTGTTTAGTAAGTTGGCTGGATCTGGATTGCCAGCGTTGTTAGTCGGATTTAACCGACGTGGGGCTACAAGAGTGGCATTGGGGATGCTGCCGCGTGGGGAGGTTGCGCTAATCATTGCAGGGATCGGACTTGCGGCAGGTGTTATTGGGCAAGATATTTTTGGGGTTGCGGTTGTAATGACCGTTGTAACGACGATAATCGCCCCTGTGCTATTGATACCCGCTTTCCGAGGGGGCAGCGGTATTAAGGCCGATGCCGAGGATGTTAACGGATCTGACG
>ERZ651768.1760-NODE-1760-length-15623-cov-4.276470_pt1 | contig 15623 bp, 11 predicted proteins | sample MGYA00514754_ERZ651768 | MGnify/ENA metagenome assembly ERZ651768
CGGGGCGGCGTAGTCCCCCTGAAACAGAACGCCGACGACTCGTTGGACCTCGAAGGCGGCGCACCCACCGTAGAGAAGGTCGTGGTGGTGCGAAGGACCGAGACCGCCGACGACAAGATGGTCGACGGCCGCGATATCTGGTGGCACGACCTCATGGAAGGACAGCCCCTCACCTGCGAGCCGGAGCAGATGGACAGCGAGGACATGCTCTATCTGCTCTACACCAGCGGCACCACCGGCAAACCCAAGGGCATCGTCCACACCACCGCCGGATACCTGCTGGGCACCTATGCCACGTTCAAGTGGATCTTCGACATCAAAGAGAACGACACCTACTGGTGCACCGCAGACATCGGCTGGGTCACCGGCCACAGCTACATCGTCTACGGCCCACTGGCCAACGGGGCAACTTCGGTGATGTACGAAGGGTCGCCAGACTATCCAGACCGGGACCGGTTCTGGGCGGTGGTCGCCAAATACGGCGTGACGATCCTTTACACCGCGCCAACGGCCATCCGCACCTTCATGCGCTGGGGGGAGAGCTACCCGCAGAGACACGATATGTCGTCCCTGCGTCTGCTGGGTTCGGTGGGCGAACCCATCAACCCCGAGGCTTGGATCTGGTACCACAAGAACATCGGCGGCGGCCGGTGTCCAGTAGTGGACACTTGGTGGCAGACCGAGACCGGCAGCATCCTGATTGCGCCTCTGCCGGGTATAACTACCTTGAAACCCGGTTCGGCGACCAAAGCCTTCCCCGGCATCGAGGCCGAGATCCTGGACGAGCAGGGAAACCCGGTGGGCCCCGGAGGCGGCGGCTATCTGACCATCAAGAAGCCGTGGCCGTCCATGCTCCGAACAATCTACGGTGACCATGACCGTTACATCGAGCAGTATTGGTCGCGTTATCCGGACATCTACTTCACCGCCGACGGCGCCAAGCTAGACGAGGACGGAGATTTCTGGCTGTTGGGCCGCGTGGACGACGTAATCAACGTCTCCGGCCACCGCATCGGCACCATGGAGGTCGAGAGCGCTTTGGTGGACAACCCCAAGGTCGCCGAAGCCGCCTGCATCGGCAAAGCCCACGAGATCAAGGGCCAGGCGGTCGTCGCCTTCGTCACTCTGAAGGACACCGTGGCCATGTCCGATGATGTCATCGTTGAGCTGAAGGCCCACGTGGCAGGCAAGATCGGCGCCATGGCCCGGCCCGACGATATAATCTTCGCCGCGGAGCTGCCCAAGACCCGCAGCGGCAAGATCATGCGCCGCCTGCTCAGAGACGTTGCTGAAGGCAGGGCGTTGGGCGACACCACCACCCTTGCCGACCCAGCGGTGGTAGACTCTCTTAAGGAACAATACGGCGACGAAGAATAGGATCTTCGGGCCGTTCTGGAACGAGACTAGCTGGCGCCGTCAAACAGCCGCAGCATAGACGAACTACTCCCTCATGGAGGGTGGATTAGGTAATGGCGAATTATAAGAAACATGAGGCCCAGGACTGGGCTTGGGATACCCTGAAGGGGCAGTGGACCACACTCATCACTCCATTCACTGCCGATAACCTCGTCGACATAGATGGCGTCAAACGGAACGTCCGCCATGTCCGCAGCCTGGGCACCACCGGCGCCGGCTGCACCTGGAACATGGGCGAGTTCTGGGCGTTGTCCTACGATGAGCGCATCCAGGTGATGGACGCCGTTGCCGAAGCAGCCGAAGGCACCTGGCCCATCGGAGCCCACGTAACAAACACCAACGCCAATGAGATGATCTCGTTGGCCCACCATGCTGAAGATAAAGGCTTCGATCTCCTGATCGTCGCACCCCCATATATGGCCACCAAGACAGAGGGCCAGGTGGTCGAATACGTCCGGTTGCTGGCCGACAATACCAACCTGGCCATCATGTTTTACAACTCCCCCCAGTTCGGCATCATCATGAGTCCTTACGGTATGGGCCAGTTGTGCGCCATCCCAAACGTTGTGGGGATCAAAGAGGCCAGCTTCAACCAACAGATTTCCATCGAAACGCACCTGTCTTTGGGAAGAGACCACATCATCAGCACACCAGATGAGTGGATCTACTTCAAAGGCCAGGAGCTGGGCATCGAACAGCAGGTGATGTTCGCCAACACATCCGACTGGAGATTCGACGTTCCGGGCGCCAACAACTACGTCCAGTGGATCGACCGGGCCTGTAAGGGCGACCTGGACGAAACCTTATACGACAACAAATTACGCCGTCTGAAAGAACTGTCCGACACCTGGTGGACCAAGATTCAGACCAAGTACAACGGCGCATTGCCCGTCGCCATGGCCAAGCATTGGGGCGAGTTGATGGGCATGTCAGCCGGTTCCGTACGGCCACCATTATTCGATCTAACACCAGTGGAGAAATCAGAGTTGAGAGAAGAACTTGAACCCCTCAAGCCCAAACCCGAGCCCAAGATTCCCGCTGTGCCGGCCCCGTCCCGTGGCGCATGGCTAGACGGCAACAATAACTTCGCCTCGGGCATGCTGCTCATGGTTAGCGTGCAGAACATGGAAGAGGCGATGGAGGCCGAGCAGGGTGGCGCCGATATCGTCGACGTGAAGAACCTGCAGGAAGCCTTGGTCGGTTCCGGCCATCCGAATATCGTGAAGGCTGTCCGCGGCATCATGCCGGTGGAAAAACACGTCAGTGTAACCCTGGGCGTGGTGCCCAACCAGCCCGGCACTGTGGCAATGGCCGTTTACGCCGCAGCGATGATGGACGCCACCTCAGTAAAGGTCGGCTTCCAAGAGGCCCAGTACGATCAGGCGGTCCAAGTCCTAAAAGAGTCCCGCATGGCTCTGGAAGGATTCAACACCAAGCTTGTCGGGTCCGTTTTCGCGGACAACGTCCTGTTCGAGGACGGTCTGGACCCCCTCTGCATGGTCCAACTAGCCCATGAAGGCGAATGCGATGGTTTCCTGATCGACACCCTAACCAAAGACGGCCGCAACATCTTCGACTTCATGCCGGAAGACGTACTGAAGGGCATCGTCCTTAAAGGCAAAGAACTGGGTATGAGCACCGCTCTCTCAGGGCATCTGAAGCTCTCTGACCTAGACGAACTGGCTCGCATCAATCCCGACATCGTCGGCGTGCGCGGCGCGGTCTGTGGCAACGGAGAACGCGACCGGGCTGTGGCCTGGGAAGCGGTAGCCGAGTTCAAGAGGCAGGTTGACCTTCGCAAGAGCGGCGAAGTCGACGTCTTTGACGGTGAGGTCGCGCCGGTCAGCGGCTCCAACAGCTGGGTGGTTATCGACGGCCGCGGCAAGAGCTGCGCCGGTGTGCTCGCCGCCTTGACCAAGCAGGTTGAGGTGGACAACGAATCCTTCGTGGAAACCATCTTGGCCGACGCCCTAAATATATACGACGTCACTCTGTGGGCCGAGCGGGCCGGGCATGAGGTATTGACCAAACGCTCTGACCCAGACGGCACCACCCGGGTGCTCATCCGCCCGTAACCAGCCTAAATGGAAAAAGAACACGCGCAATAACGACTAGGGGGCATCCCGAACGAATCGGGATGCCCCCTAGTCGTTATTGCGTTGAATGAGATTAATCATACGCCCTAAACGCACGCCGTAACCGGCAGGTATCAGTTGCGGCGGCGCCGATTAGACCATGAATACTGGATCGGCGTCCCGGTTTACCCGGTCTTCGCTCGTTAGCCCTTCCCGCTGGAACTTGGTGAGAGCGAACACGCTGCGGTGGCTTTCACCGTCATAGTACTTCAGCGGTTTAGACAGTCGCCGGGCCAACTCCGCGTCGACCTCATCCTCGGACATCTGCAAGAAAGGCGTGTCCGAGACTATGGTGAACCCCCACAGCGTCTGGAACGCGGGTATGTGGACCTGGGCGGCCTTGGTGTGGCTGAACAGAGTGCTCAACGTATTGAAGATGGTGGTGAAACACTCTTTGAAGCTGAGCAACCCCGCCGGGCCAGACTGGGTGACCAACACCCCGCCTGGATTGAGCCGCGCCTTGGCGATCGCGTAGAACTCCTGCGTGTAGAGCAGGGCAGCGGTACCGCCTTCCAGAGGGTCAACGAGATCAAGGATGATTGCGTCGTAGGAATCCGAGGTGTTTTCCAGGTAGCCACGGGCGTCTTCGTGAATCAGATTTGTCCGGGGATCGTCGAAGCTGCCTTGGTGGTGGTTGGGGAGGTATTCGCGGCAAAGCGCGACAACTTCTGGATCCAGATCGATCATTGTGGCGCTTTCCACTGAGCTGTGGGCCAAGACCTCGCGGAGGGTACCGCCTTCTCCGCCGCCACCGATGAACACCTCCTTGGGTCCCGGGTGGCAGAGCATGGCTGGATGGACCAGCGTTTCGTGGTAGATGTGCTCGTCCCGTTCCGTGGACTGGGTTTTGCCGTCCAGTACCAGGCTGCGGCCGAAAAGTTCCGAGTCCAGGACTTCGACCTTTTGGTAGGCCGTCTGGCCGGAGTAGTAGACCTGCCGGACCTTGAGCATCATGGACAAGTCAGGGTAGATACTCTCGATATACCAGTTTCCGGACATGTCCATCTTGAAGCGCGGGCCCAGCTAGAGTCCCACGGCCTCCTGAATCGCCAGGCCCCTTGCTATCTCTTTAATCTCCGGGTTACGGCACTCCAAGGACTCAGCCAACTTGCTGGCGGCTTCTCTCGGCCGGAACGATGTCCCGCAGGAGAAGATATCCGCCGCCGCGTAGCCGTATTCGGGCCAGGTGTGGATCGAGATGTGGGACTCGGCGATAGCCAATATTCCGGTAACGCCTTGCGGTGAAAAGTGGTGAAATGACTCACCGACGATGGTGGCGCCCACCTCTTGGGCCGTCTCTATCATCGCTTTGCGAATATAAGAGAGGTCGTTAAGCAGTTCGGAGTTACAGTCTTTCAGTTCCAGCAAAAGATGAGAACCTAGTACTTCCAATCACCTGTCCTCCTGTAGATATGGGTTGGATTGAGCGCAACAATGAAACATTCTATATGCCCAATCCTGGCTAGGCAATACCCCATGGAAAATAGACATCGTTACGGGGCCTTAACCCAGCCGTTCCGGCTGTTCCTCCGCATCGTCGCCACCTATGAGTCCGATCATTGGAAACCGGCTCTCTTTTAACATAACCCCGTGCTAGCGCTGAATCTAACCGGATAACTCGGAGGCATTCATCAGCATGCCATTGGGCGGTACCGACGCAGGCGGAATCTCAGCCTCCAACTGCGGAATGATTCTCATCGTAGAGGACGATGACCGTATCTCGCGGCTTGAGCGTTTCGTTCTGGAGCAGGTGGGTTACCGGGTGACCTGGGCCGGGACCGGTGAAGACGCTCTAGAGATTCTGCCAAAAGCGACTCCTTCGGTGGTCCTTCTGGACGTCAGGCTGCCCCAGATGGCCGGATTTACAACCTGCCAGAAGATCCGCGAGTCTTCCCCGGTGCCGATAATCATGGTGACCGCCATGGACCAGGATGTGGACAGGGTCCGTGGCTCGGAGATGGGTGCTGACGACTGTATCACCAAGCCATTCTCGACCCACGATGGCATCCAGGGTGAAGTCTGTCTTGCGGCGCATCGATGGCAGCCGTTCCACATTCTTACAATCCACCAACTTACAATACCCCAAACCTGAAATGGCCTTTCTGCACGCGCGAGACAAGGAGTTGGCCCACCCTACCCAGGCGCCATTATTGGAGACTGGAACTCCCTCAGATAGCCATTCCGGCGACGAACTGCCCGCCGCCGCCGTCAATCACACGACCCCTGATCCCGCCAACGCCGGTGAAGATAATTACGAGGGGACAGTGCGGCTGGTCGCCAAAACCACTGGGACTGTTAAAGAATTGATTCGGTTCATCGACTCCCTTCGGGCTGACCCCCAGATCCACCTCCTGTGTATGGTCTCCAACAAAAGGGGAGACGGCATGGATGTCTGGCTTCGATTACGCGCGCCCAAGCCCCCGCGATCCACGCTACTGGCCGTGGCTGGAGTCTCACGGGTCGAGCCGGCGGAATACCCTGAATCCGAACCCGGGACGGAAGTTTTAAAGGTTTCGTTGGACTGATCTTGGACGCCTCACGCGACCGCCGTTGGTAACGGCTAGCACAATACCAGCTTGAAGTTAGATCAGCAAGGTCATAACTTTGAATTAGTCACCTAGTGGCATAGGCGCGATTACGCATAACTTTGGAGCCTGGAAACCCGCCCCATGCGTTGATCCCGAAATGTGACGAACGTCACACTTTTCACCCGATGCAGGTCACAGAACCAAACGCAGAACCGACGCTTAATCAGTTCAACGTTTAAACAAGTTGACCCGCCAAGGTTCAGATGAGATCCAAGGGCAGCTAGACGCCTTTACTCGTCTTCCGACCAGCCGGTGTCCATCTCTTCTTCATCGATGATGTTTTCTTCTTCGTCATAATCGTCGTCCCGTTCCTCTTCCCGCATAAAACGGGCCACAGCCTCATTTAGGAACACCCGGTCTTCTTCTTTGGTCTTGGTAGGGAAGGAGCACACGTTCTGCAGATCACGGTGTTTGAATGTCTCCCGAATGATCACCGAGACACCCTGGTCGTTTACTGTCACCGCGGCAGCGGCATATCTATTTCCCCCGTCTATCAGACGCGCCAGCCGATTGCCCATTTTAGGCTCAATGTCACCCAACAACTGCCCATCCAACGTCCGCACAGTAACCGTGTTCTTGTCCCGCGATAGGGCCACGCGGTCGCTGGGATATAGGTGGAGCACCGCTTGGTTTGCACTCGTGTTCCGCAGAACCGTGGTCCTGGATTTCCCGCTCTCTTCGATGAAGATATGGGGAGCTCCGGCGGATTTCCTCGGCTGCTTCGAAGAACCCGTGTTGGCCATTTCGGGGTCTGCGGTCAACTGATCGAGCCGAGCCCGGTTCTTCTTGGCGATGTTGTTATAGGGGGCTACTTCGCAGACATGGTTCAAAACGGTACGGGCGTCCAAGTAATTGCCCAACTCGATCAGCGCCTTGACCAGGCGGTTCATCGCCTCAACGTCGTCTGAGAACAACTCCAAGACAGCCTTGTTGACCTCGGTGGCGCGTTCCCACTCTCCTTGGAGGGCCAGGTTAACCGCCTCGCGGCTCAGGTCCCGTATCAGCCTCATGCTGCCGGGTGTGCGTGTAGCTTCCGAATCCATCCCGTCTCCTGTCCGGTGCTGCATTCCTGTTGACCGAACCCCCAAATAGGGGCCGAATCACAGTCGGGCACGCCCTCACAAGCCTCTTATGGTCGCTTGAGATGATATTGATTGCCGGATTCTATTACCGACTCAACGGTCGACGTCCGGCGAGGCTCATTCCATGCCTAGGGCCTAACTAGTAATTACACTATCGCCTCGCCAAGGGTCAAGCCCTAAAACACGGAAAATCTAGAAATTCCCACTAGCTTGTAGCCAACGTCAAAAATTCGAAGGGAGGCAGGCGTTTTTTCAGCGCGATATCAACGGTCAATACGAAGATCGAGTCAGACCGGATTACGGTGCCGCCAACGAATTTTAATCAGGTCTAAAGCCATGACCAGCGAGTCTTGGATGGGCCTGACCTTGCTCTGAGAGCGGTAATACCAGTCCACGCCTACCTCCGAGTAAGGGAGCCCCAGTTTGCGGGCTAGGTGCAACAGTTCGACGTCAAATGCGAACCCATCTAGCGTCAGCCGTGGAAAAAGGTCCTGGGCCGTCTCTCCCCGGAAACATTTGAACCCGCACTGGGTATCGGTTACGCCTGGCACAGCCAGCAAGCTCACGATGCGGTTGAAGACCCGGCCCATAAGATGTCGGCGAGAAGGTTCACCGATCCGGGCCGCCCCGGGAGCCTCCCGTGAGCCCAAAACGATGTCTGAACCCGCGCCGCCGGATGTCGCGTCAAATAAGGGCAACAGCCGTTCCACATGCTCGATGAGGACCGATAGGTCGGCGTCGCAGAGCAGGCGGAACTCCCCCTCCGCCGCCAGCATGCCGTTTTTCACCGCCCAACCTTTCCCACGGTGGGGCAGCCGTAGGACGCGGACATTGGAGTGCTCGACAATGACGCGGCCCACCAGTTGAGCTGTGCGGTCGGTGCTGCCGTCGTCGGCGACCACAACCTCCCACTGGTAATCTCGGCTCACAAGGTACTCGATAACGGAGTCGAGAGTTCCCGCGATCCGGGCTTCCTCGTTGAAGGTGGGAATCACAACTGACAGGAACGGCTTAGGCAAGGGCCTAACTCCCATTGGGTTAAAAGTGGACCTGAGGCGAGATCAACCGGCGTCTGATTCGTCCAATTGAAAGCCCCGGTGGAGCAGTCGCACGGCGTCCTCTGCCTGGTCTTCGCTTATGATGCATGAGATGCGAATCTCAGAGGTGGTGATCATGTCGATATTCACGCTGCCGTCGGCCAGCACCCGGAACATGCGCGATGCATAACCCGGAGTGTGCTGCATGCCAGAACCCACTACGCTCACCGCCGCCAGGCCTGGCTCGCTGATCAGGGTGCCAAATCCGATCACGGAGGTTAGCTCTTCGACCTTGGCCAGCGCGGCCTTGAGATCGTCGCCGCTGACGGTGAAGCTGATGTCAGTGGTTCGGTCCTCACTGGTGTTCTGGACGATGGTATCCACACTGATCCCGCCCTGGGCCAGGGGTTCAAACAGGGCTGCCGCTACACCAGGCCGGTCCGGAACGCTGCGCACGGTTATCTTGGCCACGTTGCGGGTGATGGCTATCCCCGTTGCTTTGATTCTATGTTCCATATCTCCCCTGTCCGCTTCGCCGTGTATCAATGTTCCAGGCGTGTCGTTGAAACTGGAAGCCACGTATATGGGAACATTGTAGACCGCACCCAATTCGATGGACCTGGGGTGCATCTTCGCCCCGTAGTTGGCCAATTCCAGCATCTCATCGTAGCTGATCTCGCTCAACTTGCGGGCCTCTGGGACGATTCTTGGGTCTGCCGTGTAGATGCCGTCAACGTCGGTGTAGACTTCGCACCGGTCAGCCTCCAACGCCGCCGCCAGCGCCACCGCCGTGGTGTCCGAGCCCCCCCTGCCAAGGGTGGTTATGTCTTCGCCCTCGGTTATCCCCTGAAACCCCGCAACCACCACTATTCGGCCCTCTTGCAGCTCTTTCTGGATCCGGGCGGTGTCCACGCTGTAGATCCGGGCCCGGCCGTGGCTGGTGTCGGTGTGGATCCCCGCTTGGGAACCCGTGAGGCTCACTGCTTCTTGGCCCAGGTCCGCCAGAGCCATGGTCAGCAGCGTGCAAGAAACCAATTCACCGGTGGAGAGCAACAGGTCCAACTCACGGGGATGGGGTTGGTCTGAGACCGAGTGGGCCAGTTCCAGCAGGTCGTCTGTGGAGTCGCCCATGGCTGAGACAACCGCCACCACGCCCGTCCCCTGTTTCCTGACTTCGGCGATGCGGCGGGCCACGTTCTGGATCATTCCGGCGTCGGCGACCGAAGAACCGCCGTATTTGTGGATTACTAGTGACATGATGGCGTTTCTATTCTTGGTCTACCAGATGGGCGCCCTGAACCGTGGGCTGAGTAACGCTGACGTTACCCTCAACGCTGGCCTGGCGGGCGGCTTCGGCCATCTCATAGGCCACGGTCATCTCCCGGCCTTTGGTTAAGGCCAGCACTGTGGAGCCGCTGCCGGAAAGGAAAACACCCAGTGCCCCGGCGTCCAGGGCGGCCTTGAAGATCACCTTCATGGCTGGGAACAGAGGCTGGCGGTAGGGCTGGTGCAGCCGGTCCTGGGTGGCGATGGCCAAGTATTCCGGGTGATTCGTGGCCATACCGACCACCAGAAGCCCAACGCGGCCCATGTTATGTACTGCGTCGGCCACAGACACGGTTTCCGGAAGGACGGCCCGTGCGTCCTCGGTCGATATCCTTACGTCGGGTACGAAAACAACTGCGTGTAATTCCGGGGGCACATTGACCGGGACTGTATAGAGCCGCCGGTCGTCCTCAGTTTCGTCCATGATGACCAACTGCATGCCGCCCATCACGGCGGCGGCGACATTGTCGGGGTGGCCTTCGATGGTCGCGGCCATCTCCAGCAGGTCGTTGGCCGTGTAGTCCTCGGAACACATCGCGTTGGCCGCAACTAACCCACCAGCGATAGCCGCCGCGCTGCTGCCCATGCCCCGCGCCAAGGGAATCGCGTTCTCGCATTTGATGCGAAGTGGGGGCATCTCCTGCCCCGCGTCCTTGAATAGAAACTCCATGGAGCGGTAGACCAGGTTGTCTCGTCCCGTCGCCAGCTCACCGGCGCCCTCGCCCGTAACTTCGACAACGGAATCTCCGCCGTCGGGAACCTCCACTTCAATGGTGTTCCAGACGTCTAGGGCCAGGCCCAGACAATCATATCCAGGGCCGAGATTTGCGGTGGTGGCTGGCGCTTTGACGCGGACCAGAGTCATTCGGATATTTCTTGCCGGGCCGGCTTCCGGGCTTAAATCGGCTTCCGGGCTTAATGTTGAAATCGTGGCCTTCCGAACGCTGCGCGAACAACGCTATCGGGGGCGACCAAACAGTCTCTACTCTAACATCAAACGCCCAACATGCTAGGCGGGAAACGGTGGGCAACTTCATAGAAGGCCACGAAAATATCGGGAGATCGAAGGGGGTAGGAACGCTGGTAAAGAGGCAGCCGTGAACTAGTCATCGCTCACCGCGGGTATCCGCCCGTTTACATGTGCCCTCGCAACTCTCAGATAATCCAGCGCCAGCCTGGGAAGCAAGAACCGCTGGCGCACGCTCTCTTTGGCTGCTACGCCGATGCGAGCGCTAAGAGCGTCGTCCTGAAGCAACTCCACAAGCCTTTGGGCGCATTGCTCAGGCGAAGACACTAGGAACCCGGTGACACCGTCGTTTATCTGGACGCGGATGCCGCTGGCGTCGCCGCCGATGACCGGTTTGCCCTTCCACATGGCCTCAGTGACTGTGAGACCAAAACCTTCCCTGGTGGACTTCTGTATCAAGACAGCAGAAGCCATCTGGACGGCATTCACCACCTCGTCAACAGATACGGGCATCTCGGCAGGGTCGAAATACAAGTGGATATCCGGGTCGCCCGCGGCATGGTCGGCCACCGTCTGAAAGACTTTCGCGCCCTCGGGGTCGTCGGTGGCCTGACTCAGCCCCAGAAGGGCCAGTTGCAGACCGGGAACGGATTCCCGGGCGATGCGGTAGGCGTCAATCACCCCCCAGGGGTCTTTCCACAGGTCGAAGCGGGAGACCTGCGTGACCAGCGGTCGGGCAGTGTCGATCCCCATAGCGGCGACTATCTTCCGCGCTTGGGGCAGGTCCATTGCCGTGTTCTTGCTGGTCAGCGGGTCGATGGCTGGGGGCGCGATCAGGACCGGCACCTTATCTCCCAAGTCTTTGGGAACATAAGCCGACTGTGAAAAGATCAACTGGTCGTAGTCTTGGGTCAGGGGCATCAGGGCGTCCAACACCGACTTGTTGGGCGTCGTTAGGTCGATGTGGCAGATCCAGATCCAGGTCTCTCCCTCTTTCTTGGGCAACAACCGGGCCAGTGGCAGCAATTGCGGGTCGTGGACGAACCAAACGTCGGCCTCAAGCCCCTTGGCCCGCATGTCGTTGGCCACCCTCTGGATGCAACTGAAGTAGATATCCAACTCCGCGGACGAGAGCTCGCCCTCGGAGCCTTGGAGCATGTTATGGATCTTCTTGGTGACATCGAAGAACTTTGCGGCGTCCGGGTTAATCACGATCCGCTCGGTCTCGATGCCCAGTGAATTTCCCAGAGGCACCATCGATTGCAGAATCTCGGCAACCCCGCCGCCGGTGGCGGTGCTGTTCAGGTGCAACACCCGTAACTGTCCCATCTCTCCGGCTACGGTAGCCAATTCATCAGCCAGTTTGGGGTCTAGCAATGGACGGTAATCTTCGTACGCTACCGGAGGATGATCGAGCCTGGAGAACATCTAAGATTTATCCTTATCTGGGTGCTTAAAATCGATGTTGAAATTCGCACTTAATCTTGAAGGAATCACTAATAACATGATTACACCGCAAACGAATTACTGCAATCCTCTTTCAGCAAATTTTGCAGGAATTCGACCCGACGTTAACGCCAACGGATAAACCGAACTGCATCCGCGCCGAAATCAGTATGATTGGCGTCGAAATAGGCCCGCATCGTGGTACGCATCGAAGTTCGGGGATGGAACGGGGTGCAAATGTGCTGAGTCCGGGGACTTACTCTACGGTAACTGACTTGGCTAAGTTCCGGGGCTGGTCCACGTCCCGGTCTCGAAGAAGGGCGATGTGGTACGCCAACATCTGAAGCGGCACGGTGGTGAGCAGCGGAATCAGATGTTCGGGCGCCTCCGGGATATACAGTGCATCGTCCACGTCGCCGGCCAACTGGGTATCTCCCTCAGTGAGCACGGCTAGTACCCGGCCGTCCCTAGCCTTAACCTCTTTCACATTGTTTACAACTTTGTCGTAGAGGGTGTCCTTCGGCGCCAATGCGACGGTGGCCATGGCGTTGTCGATGAGAGCTATTGGACCGTGTTTCATCTCCCCCGCGGGATAACCCTCCGCATGGACGTAACTGATCTCTTTGAGCTTCAGCGCCCCTTCGGACGCTATCGGTGCGTTGGGTCCCCGCCCCAAGAACAAGAAATAATCGAAGGCAACATACTCCTGGGCCAGGTGTTGATAAACCGCGCCGCCGGCAAGGAGATCGCCCATCAGCCTTGGAAGTTGGGCCAGGCCATCCACCAATTGTTGGGTTTTCACGGTGTCCAAAAACCCCCTGGACTGGCCCAAGAAGATGGCCAACAAGTTCAATATGGTCAGCGAAGCCACGAAGGTCTTGGTGCTCGCCACTCCGATCTCGATGCCGGCCCTCATGTAGAGGGAACCGTCGGCGATTCGGGACGCCTGGCTGCCTTCGGCATTGCAGATGGTGACCAATCTACCGCCCTTGTCTTTGACCATCTGCATGGCGGCAACCGTATCGGCCGTCTCGCCAGACTGACCAATGGCCACAACCAACGTGCTGGGGCTGATGTATGGGTTGCGGTACCGGAACTCCGATGCGCTCTCCGCCTCCGCTGGCAGGCCGCTGTAGCGTTCCACCAGATGGCGGCCCACCTGGGATGCATGCAGGCTGGTGCCGCAACCGATCAGTATCACCCGGTCCAGATCGGCTATCTCACTCAAAGAAAGGGGGAAATCCGGGAGATCCACCCGCCGTGCTTCAAAATCTACCCGCTCACGCATGGCGCTGGCCACGGCCTGGGGTTGCTCCATTATCTCTTTCAACATGAAATGCTGGTAACCGGCCTTATCAACCAACACTTCTTCCTGAGAGACCATCCGGGGCTGCTTGTCGATGTGGTTCCCTTCAAGGTCTTGGTACTCGACCCCTTCCCGGGTGACCACCACCATCTCACCGGTCTCAAGAAAGCCCACCTGGCCCGTGTTGGACTCGGTCTGGAGCAGCGGCAGCAAAGCCGGCAGGTCGCTCCCTATGATCGCCTGTCCTTCCGATTGCGCCACCACAATTCCGCCGGCGTGCCCCAATCTCAGGGCGCAGATCTCGGCCCCATCGCCCTGTAGGACCGCTGAGATGGCCTGTGATCCTTTCACCATACGGCCCATGCGCCTGAACGCTTCTTGGAAGCTCAGACCCCGGTCAAGCCCCTCTTCCACCAGATGGGTCAGGACCTCGGTATCGGTCTCCGAGCCAAAGACGTGGCCAGCATCCAACAACCGCCGCTTCAATTCGAGGTAATTCTCAACGATCCCATTGTGGACCACGGCAACGCGCTGTTCACAGTCGGTATGGGGATGGGCGTTCTCGTGGGAGGGGCGGCCATGGGTGGCCCAACGGGTGTGGCCCAGGCCCACTGTTCCGTGGGGGTAAGCTCCGGTCAATCTTAGGCCATTGACCTTGCCCACGGTCTTGCGCAGTTGAATGTCGCCTTGAGGGTCGATGATGGCTATTCCGGCGCTATCGTAGCCCCGGTATTCAAGCCGCCTCAGCCCTTCAAATATGATGGGCCAGGCTTCCTGTCCGCCAACGTACCCAACAATGCCGCACAAAAGCCCTCCCGGCTACGCCATATGCGCCGAGCCACAGGTTCAAGATGAAACGCGCAACCAGCTGCGCTTTACCATAGTATAGGAACCACGGGAAATTCGTGTCAACGAATCCAGCCTGGCGGGACGGCGAAAACCGGGTTAGCCGGAGCCCGAGGAGAGCAGTTTGCTGAGGTTCTTAGAGAACTCTTCCAGGGTGTTGCGGGCCTTTCTGCGGATGAGTGGCTGGCCAAGTTCGCCCAGGCGGCCCATCAAGGTGGTGTCGGCTATGATCTCCAACTCGGTCTCATCGGCCGACTTGGCGGTCACTTTCATACTCATGTTGGTCTTAACGCCGCCGCCTACCCGCCGGTCGTTTGCTTCAACCAGGAAATACGCCTCTCCGGCATCGGCGTCCTGGGACAGGACTGTGATGGTACCGCTGAGGTTCATGCCCATCGGGCCAACCCTTGCCTGAAGCGTGGCCTGGTATTTATCCTCGCCGTCTGGCGTGATGTCTTTGATTCCCGGGATGCAGGAGGCGGCCTTGGGGATGTCCATGACCAGCGCCCAGGTAGCCTCGCGGCTAGCGGGAACGTCCGAGAGAATCTCAATCTTCAAGCTGCTAACTTCCCGCCGGTATCGCGGCCATGGCCTGCTCCACCGCGCGGCGGGCGAAAACCTCGGCCATGTCGGTCTTGTAGTCGGCTGACCCCCGGAAGTCCTCCAGAGGGTCAACGGCGTCTTTGACCAGCACCGCAGCGGCGCGGATGTTCTCGTCGGTCAGCGGCTTCCCGCGCAGGGCGTCTTCTGCGTCTTTAGCCCTGATCGGCGTTACACCCGCCGCCCCGAGGACGATGCGGACGTCTTTACACATGCCGTCCTGCTCTTTAGAAACCACCGCCGCCACGTTGACCGTGCCGTAGTCGTCGGCGGTGCGGGGCAGGAATTTCAGGTAGACCGAGCCGGAGCCGGCGGGGGCATGGGGGACCATAACGTTGGTCAATATCTCACCCGGCTGCACGTCGGTCTCGTAGTAATCGATGAAGAATTCTTCCAGAAGGACCACCCGGTCGCCGCGCTTGAGGGCGGCGAGGATGCGCACCGATTCGTAGCCGTATCTGTAGGGGTTTTGCACTACGGTGCCGTAGATGTGGCCGTCGATGATACCTTGCAGAGTGGGGTCTTCCTCGTCGAAGGCGATGAGATCAAGGCGCCGCCGGCGACGTTGGAGGAGAGCTCGGGCGAGATCGACCTGCTCGAGCCCCAAGGCGCCGACCTGCAGTCGATCATCGACTCCGCACACACCGCCTCGTCGGCGACGACGGGACCAGCGGTGGAGGTCCCCGAACCACCGCAAGAGCAGCTCGCTGGAGCGACGCCGGCACCTCCCGACCGTCCGGGGGGTGTGCCGTCGCCTGATGAGGACGAAGGTATCGACTTCGTGGTAGTCGACGACGAGTTCGCGGATCTCGCGGACGAGGTGTCGCGAGAAATGGAGCAGGCGTCGGGAGAGCCTGTCGAGGCGGCCGACACA
>ERZ651768.1762-NODE-1762-length-15618-cov-19.149733_pt1 | contig 15618 bp, 16 predicted proteins | sample MGYA00514754_ERZ651768 | MGnify/ENA metagenome assembly ERZ651768
ATCACCATCACCTACTGTTAATTCGTAGATAATGCGTTGTTCCGTCTCTACATCTGCTACATTTACTTCATCTGGCTTATCTACCAAATGTTTTGCTATGCTTTCAATCAACTCCTTCATAATCATATCCTCCCTGGACCATTAGCGGTCCATCTCTTCATTTATCATCTGTTTCTTGGCCATTTTTCTTGGCTGTTTTCTTTGAACCCTTTTTACCTGATTTGTCCTTTTCGGATTCTATTTCGTCAGTACCCTTATCCTCTTGCACATCTTCATCTTCGGCAGCGCTATCTTCTTCCGATTCATCTGCTTCAGCATCACTATCATCAGCTTTTTTCGCAGGTGCTACATCATCTGTTTCAGCAGGGGCTTCTTTAGCACTTACCTCTGTATCTGCATCCGCAGGTGCATCTGGTGCTTCATCTACAGGTACAGCCTCCGCCACTGGTTCAGTTTTAGCATCTGGTTCAGCAGGTTTATCCGCTTCAGCAGCTGTTTGTGCCGCCTTCTTTCCAGCAGCAGCTTTCTTCTCAGCTATTTTTGCTTCGGCCCGCTGGCGCCGACGTTCCAATACATCTTCTCGTTCAAGGGCCCATTTCTTCATTTCTTTTTCCACATCTGCCTCATCAAGACCCTGTTTCATTAGGTGCCACTTATGAGCAAGTCCTGCTGTACGCAAAATATCGTGGGCCGTATCCGTTGGCTGGGCGCCTTCCTGTAGCCAATGCAAAATCCTATCTTCCTTGAGCGAATACATTTCATCCTTTGCAGTGGGATTATACCACCCTACTTCTTCAATGGCCGCTCCATCTCTACGCTTGCGCGCATCCATGATAACCAGGCGATAAAATGGTCTATTTCGACGCCCAATACGTTTTAGTCTTATTTTCGTCGCCAATACAATTTCTCCTTTTTTTTCATCAAATAAACGGTCCCACCCTTATTCCGCGGGACTTCATTTTACCAAAATTTTTCATCATTTTCTGCATTTCTGTGAATTGTTTTAATAATTGATTCACTTCCTGTACAGAACGACCTGAGCCAGCTGCAATCCGCCTGCGGCGCTGCCCATTGATTAGCTGAGGATTATTCCGTTCCTGCGGTGTCATCGAATTAATCATGGCTTTCGTCCATGATAATTGCCGATCATCTAGGTCCATCCCCTGCATCATTTTACGCGGTACGCCTGGGATCATACCCATAATCTGATTCAAGTTACCCATTTTCTGCAGCTGCTTGAGCTGGGTGTTAAAATCTTCCAGCGTAAACCGATTCTCAAGTAGTTTTTCCTGCATTTTCGCGGCTTCTGATTCAGCCACTACTTTTTGAGCTTTTTCTACTAAGGTAACCACATCACCCAACCCCAGGATACGATCGGCCATGCGCTGTGGATCAAATACTTCCAAACCATCAGTCTTTTCAGAAATACCGATAAATTTTACCGGTTTTTTAATAACGGTAGTGATTGATATTGCGGCGCCACCGCGAGCATCTCCATCTAACTTTGTCAGGATTGTGCCTGTTATTTCCAGCGCTTCATTAAATGCCTGAGCGGAATGGACCGCATCTTGACCAGTCATACCATCCGCTACAAATAAGGTCTCTGTAGGCTTTACCGCCTCAGCAATTTGCTGAATCTCAACCATCATTTCACCGTCTACGTGAAGACGACCAGCTGTATCCAGAATAACACAATCAATTTTTGATAGGGCCGCTTCTTCAATGGCAGCAGTGCAAATCTTCACCGGGTCATCCTGCCCCATTTCAAACACTGGTACAGCAATTTCCTCGGCAAGTACCTGTAACTGTTTGATCGCAGCGGGACGATAGACATCTGCTGCGACCAGTAGAACGGACTTGCCTTGATCGTTAAGCCGGTTGGCTAATTTTACACAGGTGGCAGTTTTACCTGACCCTTGCAAGCCAGCCATTAAGATTATGGTCTGTCCTTTTTTGGCGAATTCCAATGGGACAGGTTCTTTGCCAAAAAGTGTTACCAGTTCATCATGGATAATCTTGATAAACTGTTCCCCTGGTTTCACTGATTTAAGAACTTTTGTCCCCGAAGAGCGATCCTGCACCCGTTTTACAAAATCACGGGTGACTTGAAAATTCACATCTGCTTCTAAGAGTACACGACGAATCTCACGAGCCGTTTCCTGAATATTCTTATCCGTAATCTTACCGAGGCCGCGCAGGTTGCGCAACACAGTGTCAAATCGTTCTGTTATTTGATCAAACATATTCTATAAAATATGGATATTTGGATATGGATATATTGGTTCCAAATAAGCCGGGGAAATTAACGGCTAGACCCGGCAATGACAAAAGAATTACAGTCAGCGTAAATTCAGTAAAAAGAACCCCATTTGGGGCCTCTAAGCAAGTCTTATTCTTTGCCAGGGACTTTGCAGCACATATCTAGTCCGGAATAGGCTTTTGGTTCTGCCGGTGTATCATTGGCATCATACCCAACAGCAGCAATCGCTTTTTCGATAACGCCTAAATCGATAACACCTGCTTTGTAGACCACTTTACCAACTTTCTTTTCCAGATCTACATCCACCTTGACCACTCCTTCTAACTTACCCAGACTACTGGCAATTTTATCTGAACACATGCCGCACTGAATTGTGTTTAACGCAATTTCAGCAGATTTATTTTCCGATTTACTACCACAACCGGCAATTAAACCGAGGACTAAACCAAAAATAATCATGTATTTGTTCATAATCTTCCCCTTCATGTTTTATATAACTAATTCAACAAATGATTCTGGTCGTGAATTTAATGCAAAAATAGAAATTAATGAATCGAAAGAGAACCCCTCGCATCTGTTTTCCCATACTGTTAAAACACAAACCCGATGCCCACATTCATAAATAGCCCCTTTGATAATTGGGTTTTTTTTCCGTTTTCTACCATTGGGATCTTTACATCGAGACGAACCATAATATTTTGCCGGTATGTCATAAATACCGGCCCAGTCAGGATTCTCGTAGAAGTTTCTTGCCAACGCCCGGTCACATCCCACATAGCGAAAAGACCTGTATTGGTGGTATTATCATGGTATGGATGGATGCCCAGATTGATGTCCAAGCCAAGGAGCGGGTCCTTTTCATTATACATCCAGCCGAAAACATCATACAGTTGATAGAATGAAAATGATTCAGAACTGTACGACAGGCTAATACCGCCACCAAGGTAACCTGAAGCACTGGTTATTTCTTCATTTAAGGGGATCCTTATTTGTGGGGTAAAACCAAAATTCTGTGTCCGGCGCTTGAAGTTGCTGTATTTCTTTAGTGGCACAGCCAGGATTAGGTCGCCGAATGATTTAGCTTTTGCCACAAGATCAGCATCCTGACGCTCAATCATATGATAAGGCAGTTTGAAAGTGATTCGCTTGGCTCTATGCCAAGTATAGACACCCTCCAGCCAGTAGGTCTGTTGAAAATAGCTAGAGAGGATATTTTGTTCATGGATGGTACGGTCAGAACCAAATCTTTCATAGCGAACCTGGAAGCCATATCCCCCGTTCCAGCGGGGCGCCATGTCCATGACCGGCTGGTGCGCAAAAACCATTGTACCGATCAAACCAAGGATGAAAGCGTTATTTTTCATCTTTTTTGGCCTCAAATTTCCTAACCTCGATCTTTTCTCCAGTTCTGTTTGTATAAACAGATAGCACCTCATATCCGGATTTGGTGATCATTGTTATGGCTTCATCAACATTGATATCATGGTCAATCATTTCCGCAATGACAGCATATTGATACTCTACATTAACAAATACACCATTGTTATATTTTTTTCCGTCAACATACTTTAACGAGGACAATCCACCCTGCAGTCCAGTAGCACAGAATGAACAAACCAAACCACTCACTTCTAGTACGACCTCATCTTTTAAGATGGTTATTGTTTTGTCATTCAATACCACGGTTTGCGCACTGACCAGTCCCAGCAGTGTGATGGGTAAAATAAATCTATGTATAATATTGGTATTCAAGATAATCTCCTTTCAATGGATTACACCACCCCTCTCATAGGGCAGTATCAATGATGTGGGAGTTATCTAGATCAGGAGGGGCAGATTCAGGGAGGCTATGGGCCCAGGATCAAAATTCCCAAGGCAGGCAATGTAGTTCGTTTCGATCTTGGGGATACCAAGATCTGTAACAAATCGTTGGCTGATGATATCAGAAGATTTTAGCTCGGACTTATGAAAGGGTCCTGACACGATCAGCATAAAGACCGATGACCCACAGTCGGACATAGTCGCACAGGTTATGTCTCTATCCATCTCACAACATGATGTTGCAATGGCCGCGCAGCAAGGCATGTTGCAGTCATCTAGTGGGATGAACGGTGCAGCAGTCATTCCTGCGAATAAAGTGATTAAGCCAATGGCGGTGATCTTCTTCAACATTTTAATCAACTTACGTTATAAACAAAAAAAGTGTCAATCAATTATTTTACTTAACCAATTTGGCTAGTTTACGAAAGCGGTCACCAGTGGCTACGCCCTGTAATTCAAAGAGCACCATTTCCACACTCGTTTGGACTACACCCTCAAGAAGCATACGCTCCAACCCCAGTTGTTTATTGCTATCCGTGCGGGATGAGACTGCATCTGCGGCCACATGAACCGTAAAATCCTGACCCAGAAGGTCCATGGCTGTTTGGTAAACACAAACGTGCGACTCAATGCCGGCCAGAATGATGTCATGGCCATGCAATTCCTGCAAGCGCCCATTGAATTCTTCATTCCTAGCACAACTGAATACATCCTTGACAATCGGCTCGATATCCGGCAGCAGTTCCTGGATCTCAGGAATGGTTGGACCCAGCTTATCAGGCAACTGCTCCATCCAGATAATAGGGATTTCCAACAATTTTGCACCGCTAATAAGAATTTGCAGATTTTTGACCAGATCTTCCCGGTCGTGCATGATCTGGGCAAGTTTACCCTGTACATCGATAATTACCAGAATTGTAGTTTTTGATTCAAGCATGAAATGGTATTTCTACAACTGTTGCCCAATTATCCACATTTGGACCAGTTCGCACAGCAGCTATCTTATCCATTTTAAAAGAATTTTTCACCTGTAAATTACGAATAATATCCTCTTTTTTCTTATCAGACATTTCCTTGTATAGCAAACTGATGTGGGGCAAAAATTCATAGGGTTGTCCGTTAGGGAATTGGCTAATAACCGCTTGCTGCAGTTGTTCCAATTCTGGTGATCTTAGCAATTCGATGAATATTGTTTTCCATATATTTTCCGTGTGGCTGATCGTTGCCTTTTTAACGTAAAAAGATTCCATATTATTTGCAGATTGTTCCAGAATTTTCTTTATCTCTAATGCCGGAAGATCGGTCGGGCTGTATAAGGTACAATGGGTATTGAAAACAGGAGCTTGATAAGTAGCGGCCAGGTTGTTTATGATCCCTTGAAGATATTGTGCATCTGCCGGGGCTGGAATGAGCCAGATGGAAACCAAATACTGTTAATCCTGCTGCGCTTTGATAAGTTTGTCCAGGCGATCACGGATTTCCAGTAGTTCGTGCTTTATTGATGGGATCGGTTCTCCAGCCGGTTCTTCACCTTTTAAACGAGCAATCAGGGGTGTGACATAACGTTCAGTTATCGGATCGCGGACAATGAGATTTTCCAGATTCGTAACCTGAGATTCATCGCCGTGGTGGCTCAATAACCGTGCAGCTGTGGTACGCACATTACGATTGGGATCAACCAATAATTCTTCAAAAGTGGATATTAGTTCAGGGTGTTTTTTGGTGTGCCTGCCAATGGTTGAAACCACTGTTGAGCGACATGACCAAGGCGCTGCCCCATATTCAAGTAAAGCTTTAAGTCTTTTATAGTTACTGGCATTATATTTGCGTAAAGATCGAATCGCAGTTTTGCGAATCATATCACGGTGCGAATCCTGTTTCATGGCCCAATCGTACAGTGAATCAGCAGCAGTACTATCCACAGCAAACAAGGTTGTATAAGCATCATTGATCGTATAATCGTTATCCGCAGTCATCATGGTCTCAATCAAGAAATCTTTTACTTCCGTTGTTTTATAACTGCTTAAACTACGGATACAGGCTCTCTGTACACGATTATCCTGCCGTTGCATAGAAATCATGAGAATTTCCGGACCTTTTTTGGGCTTATATTTTCCAAGTGCCTTTGCAGCCTCAACACGAACCCCGTAAAAAGAATCTTTCTGCAACGCATGCACCAGTGCATTTTCGATGGAACGCTTGCGCTGTTTTATGTCCGCCAGTTGTTCAATGGCCCAGATACGATCCAGCACGTGGGGCGCATGTTCAGATTGGTAAATTAATTCACTTTGTGTTTTGTTGAATTCCATCTGCTTGGGGATTATATGCCCCTCATCAACCAGGACCATATTAGGATCCCGTATGGAAGGAATGAGAAAGGTGGATTCTTCCTCTTCAATCCAGATATCCTGACGAACAATATCCCCCCCATTATCGATCAATACAGTTAGCGGTAACCGAAACAGTGATGAAGTCGCCACGTCCTGGGTTTGACGAATAGTCAGTTTCACATGTTGGTTACGGCGATTATATTTATACTTGATATCCAAATGCGGGAGACCGCCGGTATAGACCCATTGATCAAAAAACCACTCCAGATTCTGGCCAGTCACATCCTCAAAAACGCGTTTCAAATCTTGGGATTCTACGTTCTTGAACTGGTAGGTATTGGTATAATGGCGAATGGTTCGCCAAAAGGCATCATAACCCAGCATCTGCTGCAGCATATTCAAGACCAGGGATCCCTTGGCATAAATATTCGAATCGAAAAGATCCATATCTGATTCATAGTAATACTGGACCATCGGCCGGCGATTTGATTCATCGGCCCAGCGGACGCTGGAAAGCATCCAACGACGGCCGTATTCGGCCGCATCCCTGCCATGGTCGTATTCACGCCAGGCATAAGTCAGGAATGTAGCGAAACCTTCGTTAAGCCAGGCATTGGCCCAGTTCCGGGTAGTGAGCATATCGCCGTACCACTGGTGGGCGATCTCGTGGGCCACCAACCCATCGCTGGTATGGTCCGGGCGGGCACGGTCAGTGTGCATGGTCCCGGAACTCTGATGAATCAGGGTGATATTCTCCATGCCTCCCCACATAAAATCGTCGATAATGATCTGGTCAAGTTTCTCATAAGGGTACGAAATACCGGTTTGTTCATTGAAGAAAGCCACTATTTCCGGTGTCCGATCAAAGGAGCGTAAAGCATCTACGTCGCTGAATTCAGGGGTTACCCAGTAGCCAATGGAAAGATCGCCATAGCTATCCTCTACCCTGCGAAAATCGCCAATGACAAAAGAAATCAGGTAGCTGACCATGGGAAAATGCTCGTGCCAGTGAAAGGTGCGGGTGGTGCCCTTATCGGTCATACCCACAAATTCACCGTTCGATACAGCGGTGTAAGGTGTATCCACTGTCAAAATGACCTCAAAAGTGGCCCGGTCATTGGGATAGTCCCAAAGGGGAACCCAATTGTGGTTATCCATTCCTTCACCCTGGGTCCAGGCCTGGTTATTCTTATCTGGATACCCTTTATCGGAACGGACAAAATAAAGACCTTTTTTCGGTTTGGCGCTATAATCAATGGAAAGGGTTAGTGTATCATCAAAACCATAGGTACGATCCAACTCAATATTCAATTTGGGGCCATTCAGTGAGTATTCCAGCGGTCGATTATTGTTGATCAACACCTGCCGCACTTCCGTATCCTCACAATCCAGCTGAATAATGTACAGGTCGGTGCGCAGGGAACTCATTATATGGGTCACATTACCGGTTACCGTACTATCATCCAGATCGACACGATGGCTAAGATGAAAGGGCCCACGCCGGCAAGGGCCCCGCCGATACGCAAGATACCGGGTGCCTGGGCGAAACCCGTGGTCCGCAATAGCTCACCTACATCCGCACGCGTTCCTGGCTCTGGCAGTAACCGAGTACCGATGACGTATGTTAGGAACGCCCAGGACCCCCAGCCAATCAATGCCGCAATCCCGGCGAATGCGAACCCACTGAGCCCTACCGCGCCCAACCCCGCCGCTCCGATTCCGCCGGAGAGACTGGCCAGCAGTACGACTGCCATAGCTTGACCCGTCGCACCTCTGTCGGCCTCAACTTCTTCGTAGACCCGCACGTCCAACTTGGCTGCACCTACAATTCGCTCCGTGAAACTGGCCAATGCGCACCTCCTCCGTTGTACTTCAGACCACTTGGCATGTTAGCCCACACCACCTAGCACCCCAATTCCACATTCTTTGGCTCCATGTTATGCCCCCATAGAACCTCTAACTGGGAACAAAGTAACTCTACCAGAATAGAAGTCGACGTCGCCTCAAGCCCATAAGCTCGTAAAAACAAAAAAAGCTCCCGCAGGCATCGCCTGCGGGAGCTTCCACCTTCACTTAAGGTCCAGAGAGTAGATAGCTAAATCTCTTCCAGTATGGACGCTGGATGCTACCCCCCGACCTTAACAACGTTCTCCGCCGCGGGACCCTTGGTGCCCTGAACGACGTCAAATTCCACCTTCTCGCCCTCAGTTAGGCTTTTGAAGCCCTCGCCCTGAATCGCTGAGTGATGGACGAAGACATCCTTCTCCCCGTCGTCGCGCGTCAAAAAACCAAAACCCTTACTGTCGTTAAACCACTTCACTGTTCCGGTCATACTCATACTGCATACTCCAATCGAATTAACGCGGCGCCAAATCAAATAATCGCACACGCGGACGGCGCCGATTCGCGTGCGCTCACTATCCTCAAACCAAGGGTGCTGTGAGAGACTGGGACTGGAAGGCTCGCCGCTTCTGCGGCGAGGCACAGCAGAACAAACAGAAACTCTCAGGCGCCATGATTATAGCAACTGAACCGGCCATCTGCAAATCCAGGCCGTGCGCCCCCAGCCACCTAAATGACCGCTAAACTACCACCATACAATACGATCCGGGTAAGTGATAACCAGACACGCCACGCGTCCTGGACTACTGCCAATAGGGGCTGACGTGAAAATCCTCTTCATCCGCCTACGTCTAATCGGGGACCTCATCTTTACAACGCCGGCTATTCGGGCTGTCAAACAGACACTGCCAAACGCTCACGTCTCCTACCTTATCGAAGTTGAAAGCGCCGCAATTCTTGCGCGAAACCCGTACATAGACGACCTAATCGTCGTCGAGCGACCTCGAGGTATTCGTCGTCTGCAATACGATTTCAAGTTGGCTCGGCGGGTCCGCGCGGCACGGTTCGACGCCGTTGTCGACTTCCATGGCGGACCCCGGAGGAGCTGGTTGACCTGGAGAAGCGCCGCGGCAATCAGAATCGGATATGCCCTTCCTCACCGATATTGGGCGTACACACACCGCATTCCAGTCGCAGACCGGCCACCTTCCCGCCATTCGGTCGTGAATCAATGGGACCTGCTCGCCGCACTCGACGACCGATTAAACCGGAAACCGGACCCAACTCGCGATAGTGTTGAAATGGCCGAGGACCCCGCTGCAGCCATGGCGGTCAGCAGGCGCCTGGCTGCAGCCGCCGTTGGACCGACTGACCCACTCGTCGTAATTCACGTTAGCGCGGGCAACCCATTTCGCCGGTGGGCGTTAGACTGTTTCATCGAAACGATCAAGACTCTGGCCCTCTCGGATGCTCAACGCCGTTTTGTGATTACGGCAGGGCCCTCAGACCGACGTGCGGTAGATAAGATTCTGTTTACGGTTCGCGCCCAACTCGGACAGCGTGCGCCAACAATGATACCAGGTGATGGATTCAATCTACCTGAACTGCGGTCGCTAATCGGGCGTGCAGCGTTGTTCGTCGGCGGCGACAGCGGTCCACTCCACCTGGCCGCCACGACCAGCGTGCCTATTGTTGGAATCTATGGACCTACCCTTTCCGCCCGCTCAACTCCTTGGCGGAGTCCGGTTTACCCAACGGAAGCCGTCGACGTTGGCGAATTATCCTGTCGCCCGTGCGATCAGCGACACTGCGAACCGGGAGATTTCCGGTGCCTCACAACGCTGCCACCATCAACTGTAATAGCCGCCGCCGAACGAGCATTGAAATCAAGGAACCTGAAACCGAACGACTAGGCCCCACTTGTCGGTGCCTCGTCCGGTGAAGGCCCGCGGACCCGAGATCGGTTCAATGCCGGACACCCAGGGGAACGGGTTCGAGAGGAGATTTCGATAGAAGGCTAGGGTCACATTATCCCCAATGTCCGCATACCAGCGGAACACAGTCGAGCGCTCTTTCTTGCCCATAGAAACATTCAGTAGGTTTTTCCCAGTGAGGTATTTGATTAACGAATCGTCGCGCGATAACTCTTCACGCGTGCCCACTATCCCCATCGTGACCGTGTCCGTCACAGGCACCGACACGTCGATGCCTGCGTAATACCCCACCTTTTTAATCGGGTTGCCGTTCACCCCGAGCATCTCCGCAGAGCTTAGAGTCGGCCCCCAAGTGTAGCGTGCCACTTCACCGAAGGCAGTCAAATGCTCAAGCGGGCGATAGCGCACCGATAGAACGTCCGCAGAGTCGTGCCGCTTGCTAGCAAAGTAATTAGGAAGTCGCTCAACTTTCGATCCCGAATAACCGCGTTTTATCGCGCTCCGGAACTCAATCTTCTGATGGGGCACAAAAGTGCCCGAAAGAAGCCACGTTAATGCAGAGTTGGTATCTAGATCGGGATTGAGAAAATAAAAATAGTTATAGTCGGATTGTCGGTTTCCATCCCCCAAGAACGCCGCCAGGTTTACTGAAGCTACTGGGTCGTCACCCTTGCCGTTTCGACCGCTGGTCAACGAGAAATTTACTCCAAAATTCGCCTCGGCGTTGATCCGCTGGATGTGGGTCGCATCCTTGGACGTGAACGAACCGACAGCCTCCCAGTGAAAACCGATGGGCAAGAGAAAGCGGCCAAATTTTACGCCGAAGCGTTCCCGCTGATAGGCCAGGTACGCCTGTCGAATCGCCCCTTGCTGGTCGACGAGGTCAAGAGCCATGAAGCGATAGTCATCAACACGGGTACGCCCGTCGGGGTCGCAGCCGACAATCGGCCCAATGGCGTCAGGGCTATTTGGGAAAAAGAAGGTATCTTCCCCGCACGCAGGCAGGGCTCTCGTCTCGGTTACTGGATTAATTTCGATACCGTACGACAGTTCGTTGTTGATGTTGCCTAATAGATTAACGATCGCATAGCCAACCCGGCCCTGCTTCTCGAGTCCAAGAGAAGCCTGTGCCGAGTCGTGACCATAACCCGCCATGAACCGCACACCTAGGCGAAGGCGGTCATTGTCGGTTATGACATTATTCGTCTTCTTGGGTGCTGCCTGTTCGGGTGTCTCGCGCATCGCCTTGCGCGGGAGTAGTACCTTCCCAGATACTGCGACTGAATTCTCGCGAGTTTGCCCGCTCAGACGAACCGGAGAGGCCACTACTACACAAATCACTGGTGGCACCAACGCCGCAAGCCAGGTTCGTCGCACTAGCAACAGAGCCATCCTCATGAATAATGAGTTCCCAGTAGTAAGCTGATCATATGCTCTCTAGAATGTATCCAGCATAAGGTGGGAATTAACGCCGGTTCACTTAGACCGGAGCCGGTGCCACGCAAGTCCAGGACGGTCCACGCGAAATCGCACCAGACGGCGATGGTCGACCTCGGTTACGTAGGCAGTCCGACCATCCATGCCACCAAGGCAAATATTACTGGGTCGCGCACCAAGAACATTGATCTCTTGGAGAATCCGACCAATTGGTGACACCTTTAAGACTGAGCCAGCACCGTAACGCGTGACATAGAGATTTCCATCGACGTCGCTCCGCATACCATCGAGACCATAGTCGGCAAACCGTATAAAGACCCGCTTACCAAAGACCGTTCCGTCGAGACCAATATCAAACGCCCAGATCACGCGCTGGTCACTCTCACCCACATAAAGTGTTCGCCCATCCGGGCTCACTTCAATGCCGTTCGTCGTGCCCATATCACCGAATAGGCGGTCCGCGTGTCCATTAGGCCCTATACGCCAAACCTGACCGTTGCCTTCGCTCCAGTTTGGATCGCTCGCATAGAGCACCCCATCAGGCGCCATGGCGAGGTCGTTCGGCTGATTCATATTATCGTCGTGCGAGTAGACCGTGATCGCGCGACTTATCGGATGTACCGTAAACACGTTATGTCTAAGATAGTCCGCCACGTACATTTCTCGCTGCGAGCCAAACCGAATGCCATTCCCTACGCTACCCGACGGCAATTCCAAATAGACCTCACCTGAACCATCTGGCCGAATCCTGCCGATTGTCCCTTGTCGTTGATAATTTACCGCGTAGACATTACCCTCCACATCACAGGCTGGACCTTCAATTCCGCTCGTGAACACCCCAACTTCAGTCATAGGTGCAGCGATGAACAAGGGCAACGGAGCCTCTGCCTGCCCGCTCAACGCAGCAACTATTACGGCGGGTAGAACGCAGACGCACCCCAAGGCGCCGACGAACCTTCGTCTCCACATCATCCGTCCTCGCTTCATTGCTAGTGCTAATTGTAGCCTTTACTCGATGGGAAAACTGGCCAGACACGACTGAGGAATGCTCGCAACTAAAAGGTTTCTGTTATGTTGGCTGAAAAAATAACATGACGGGTTACAAAAGCTACCGGGACTTCCGGAAATTACGCATCGTCTGTGCCCCAATCCACCGTAGACTAGTCTGGACCTTCGGTTCCCAAGCCTTGATGCGAAGCTGAGGACTCCATGAACGGACGTTACGTCCACCAGATCGATCCGATTCTATTCGACATCGGCGGCGTGCACCTCTGGTGGTATGGGTTGGGTTTTGCCCTTGGGTTCTTGGAGATCCTTCTCTTCCTGAAACGCGACCATGACCGGCTGCATCTGTCTCTCCAAGAGGCCTGGCGCCTAACCCTGTTCATTGTCGTAGGTGTTCTCATCGGCGGGCGCCTCGTCGAGGTCGTCTTTGACGAATGGCCCTTTTACCGTGAACACCTTGGACTAATTCCCGCCTACTGGCTCGGGGGGATGGCGAGTCATGGACTTTTGGTCGGTGGCACAGTCAGTGTGGGACTGTTCGCATTCTTTTATCGAAAATCATTCTTAGACCTTGCCGATGTCCTCGTAATCCCGGTGGCGTTCCTAATGGGATTGGGACGACTCGGGAACTTCATAGACGGCCAAATCGTAGGTTCCGTCACGGATGTTTGGTGGGCCGTTAAGTTTCCGGATACGGACGGATTTCGCCATCCAGTAGTCCTCTACGATGGGTTGAAGAACCTGATTCTAATGCTTTACCTCCTGCGTGCGAGGCGTGAAAACGTGACGCCTGGCGCGATCGCGGCGCGCTTTGTGTTCTGGTACGCGTTCCCTCGCTTCTTCATTGACCTCTTCAGGGATTACCCCACCCACAGGCTCGCCCTCGGAACCGGGCAGACGCTCAATATTGCTATGACCTTACTCGGTGCAGCGCTGCTGTACCGCTCGCGTCTACGGAGGCTGGGACGTCTTGCGGGCAGCCGGACCATCACTCAACCCCCTCCCCCGACACAGGATGCTGCACCACGGGTCGTCCAGCGCGTTACCTTTGCGGGTCTGTTGACATTTTGCTTAACAATTCCAAGCAACTGGACACAAGACATCCCATCCCGTTACGGCAGCCGGCACCCTGGGTTGGAATACTCGTGGCTTTACCCCATGATCGACACAGCGCCGGCATCGCCACCAACCGATACGGCAGCGCCCGATCAGTTTGGCCGCCACTGAACGTTCTTTCTACTGGATCACTTGAAACTAAACAGGGAGCGGAAGAGCAACCGTGTCAGCCTGGTCAGAGGCCACCTGTCACAGACACACCCCTACTGAACCGGAGAGAAGTCAGTAGAACTCAGGAACATGGACTCAACGTTGCTCACCAAGCGGCCGTTGACTTGCGACGCATCCCGCATACTGGCCCAGTCGGGGTCAGCGCCGAACGCCCGCCAAGACGCCCGCGCTGCATCACGGCTCTCATGCGCCAGCATATACACAAGAGTGTTTTCGGAGAGCGGTGATTCAGCGGGAACCCAGTAGCCAATCCCATGCATGCCGTGCTTCTCAAACAAGTCAGTTTCACCCCCTCCGAATCGGTCGAGGAGTCCCTGTAGCGCGCCCTCGTTGGTAGTGTAAGTGCGCAGCTCGAACACCCGATTCATGCCTTGCGCCTCCGTTACAGCATCATGATTCACCGCCAGACCTCCCAGAAATGCAAAAAGCGCGGCGCAGATCGTCATTGCGTACTTACGAATCATCTAAAACTCCTTCTTTGGACACAAATAGATTTCCCAAGTGGATTTACCTCGTGCGCCGCTCTTGCTCCCTAGGGAGAGGTCGACAATGTCGTCTTGTTGGTCCAGAAGATATCGAAAGAACCAAAATTATTGTCCGACCGATTAGAGAACCAAGAGAACGTCTCCGCATCCGGGAGAAGTGCCGGGCACATGTCGGCCGAATCGGTATTCACCCGCGGGCCCAGGTTCACCGCTGGGCTCCAGGTGTTCTCTCCCAGCTGCGTAGCGCCCCAAATATCCTGACCCCCAAATCCTCCTGGTCGATTCGATGTGAAGTACACCACGCCGTCCGCATCTTGCGAGAAATGGAATTCCTCAGCAGCAGTGTTGATGTTCGAACCCTGATTCACAGGTTCTTGCCAGCGGCCACTGGAGTCCTGCCGTGAACACCAGATGTCCGAACCCCCATAGCCACCTTCCCGTCTGGAAGCGAAACATAAGGTTTGCCCATCCTGAAGTATGGCGGGGCAATGTTCATTGCCGGCATCGGTGCTTATGGGGGATGGAATCAGTTCGGGCGTGGTCCATGTCCCGTCCACTAGATGAGTAACGAAAAGGTCGTTGGCGTTGCGAGGACTGGTGGTCGCGAGCCTGTCGGACTTGAAATAGATGGTGCTTCCATCGCCTGTAATCCAAGGCTCTCGGTCATCGCCGAGACGCAACGGGTCGACATCGGTCGCCGGCGCCGCATTTACAGGCATGCCCATGTTCACCGGCGTGCTCCAACTCCCGGTGTCTTGGTCGAACGTAGCGATGTAAAGGTCCTTCGGATCACCTGGCGCGACAGCCAAATCTTTTCTCGCACTGCAATACACCATGGTGCCATCGTCGGCAAACGAGAGTTCACCCTCGTCCCACATGGTATTAATGGGTTCGCCAAAGTTATGGACCGCAAGCTGCACCCAGTTCTGTTCTGTCGCTGAGGCCCTGTTCGAACCCGAGGCAGCTAACAGTGCCATTACGGTGCAAACGCACACTCCGAGTTTCTCTACTTTCACTGTGAGCATAGGTAGTTCATTCTACCCCTTGAGCTCTTCTGACAGGCCAGCCATCTGCAAGTATTTCTCGACCCGACGAAGAAGGAATAAGACCGATCGGCCGGGGGCAGAATTTCAACGCGAGGTGTTACGGCAGCGTCAGCGCAACCAGAGAACCCGGCTGTTCGCGTCGCCAGCTCCCCGCCTGCACCACGATATACT
>ERZ651768.1765-NODE-1765-length-15610-cov-1.757870_pt1 | contig 15610 bp, 16 predicted proteins | sample MGYA00514754_ERZ651768 | MGnify/ENA metagenome assembly ERZ651768
GGGTGGCTGTTGAACTAGCCGGTCTGATTAATGGTCATCCAGCGCTGCGATATGCCGGCGTACAGGGCTATATGGGGCATTTGCAACATGTGGACGATCATGCACAGCGCCGGGAGAGGCTGGGTCACGACAGCCGCGATTTACAGAACATTGTCGACGCCTTAGTGAAAGCCAATTTGCCGCCGGATATTATTACAGGTGGCGGCACGGGCACCCATCGCTTGGATGGGGAATATGGCACTATCGGCGAGTTCCAAGTTGGATCCTACCTATTTTTAGACGTGCAATACCTAACCGTGCAGCAAGGAAAGCTGGACGAACAACCGTATGAGCCTTCATTGTTTATCCAAACCAGCGTCGTAAATATTAATCATTCGAATTATGCCGTGACGGACGCCGGTCTAAAATCCTTTGCTACCGATGGCCCATCTCCCTTAATTGTTCAGGGCGCGCCAAAAGGAGCCACTTACCGATATATGGGCGATGAACACGGTGCCATCGATTTTATGGATTCGAAGGATAGCATGGCCCTAGGCGACAAGGTCGAATGTCTAGTCCCCCATTGTGATCCTAACGTCAATCTGTTCGATTACTATCATGTCGTGAGGGGAGATACCCTGGTGGATATCTGGCCTGTCGCCGCACGCGGCAACAGTTAGCCCGCGCTTTTCTGGCATTAAATTGGTCAAGTTGGTCCTGCTGCTAACCATATTTGTCGATTTGGTTGGTTTTGGTATTATATTGCCAATTATTCTAACTCTATCGGTGTGTACTCAAATACAGGCCGCGGCGGCCATCGCCATGCATGGCGAACCAAAGCAAACCCCATCGGACAGGTCTTTTGACTATGTCAATCCGGCTGCACCCAAGGGGGGCCAACTCATCCTTGGCCGGATCGGCAGTTTTAGTTCTCTGCACCATTTTATTGTTAGAGGGAAAGCAGCCGAAGGGCGGCATTTGACTCATCAAAGCCTTTTGGCCCGCACTTTTGACGAACCCTTTACCTTATATGCCTTGATTGCCGAGGACGTTTCCACACCCACCAACCGCTCTGCCGTAACCTTCCGCCTGCGTCCCGGCGCCAGGTTTCATGATGGAAGCGAAATTACCGTGGCGGATGTCATTTTCTCCTATGAAACTCTGCGCGCGAAGGGCCGGCCCAATCATCGCTATTTCTATGAGCAAGTCGCCGCTGTCGAGTCCCCTGGAATACGAAGCGTCACCTTCCGTTTCAAGGACAATGGCAACCGTGAGTTACCTCTAATCATGGGTATGATGCCAATCCTGTCCCGAGGCTCCTTCGCAGGCCGACCCTTTGACCGCGTTTCTCTCACACCTCTGCTCGGTAGTGGCCCTTACATTGTGAAAAAAGTTGATCCTGGGCATTCCATTAAATACCAGCGTCTAAACACCTATTGGGCGCGCAACCTGCCTTCCCAAATAGGCCAAAATAATTTTGACACAATTCGCTATGACTATTTCCGTGATGACGGCGCCATGTTGGAAGCTTTCAAGGCTGGAAATATCGACCTGCGGGTCGAGAACGACCCAAGACTTTGGGCGAGCGGATATGAAGGACCTGCCAAGCAGTCCGGGCGGATCAAATTGCTACAAATGCCACATGGCCGCCCCGCAGGTATGTACGCGATCGTCCTTAACACCCGGCGCTTTATTTTCAACAATCCGATGGTCCGCAAAGCCCTGGCTTATGCCCTCGATTTTGCGTGGCTAAACAGAACGTACTTCCACGGCGCCTACACCCGGACCAACAGCTACTTCGAAAACTCCGAGTTAGCAGCACGAATGTTGCCAGCCCCGGCGGAAATCGCCCTGCTGTCGCCTTTCCGTGATAGTTTGCCTGTCCAAGTATTCAATCAGGTCTACAAACCACCGGCAACTGAAGGCAAGACACCACCCCGGCGAAATCTCCGGAAGTCTGGTAAATTGTTGGCAGAGGCAGGTTGGCACGTCAATAACTTGCACCTAAGGCATAAAAAATCCGGACAACCGCTACGCTTCGAAATCCTCTTGCGAAGACGGAGCAATGAGAAACTGGCGCTGCACTGGGCAAGCAATCTCCAGAAACTAGGTATCGAGGTGACTGTCCGTATGGTGGACCCGGCCCAGTATCAGCAGCGCACCTCCACTTTTGATTTTGACGCAATTTTTTATCGCTGGGAACCGTCCCTCTCGCCCGGCAACGAGCAAGCCTATTACTGGGGTTCACAGGCCGCCCGGACGGACGGAACACGGAATTATGCTGGCATACAGGTGCCGGCCGTCGATGCATTAATCAAAAGGATCGCCAACGCCCCAGACCGCCACCAACTAGTCACCGCCGTACGAGCCATGGACCGGATTTTGCAATGGGGGCACTACGTCGTTCCACTGTTCCACCAACAATCCGACCGACTTGCCATTTGGAATCGATTTGACCGCCCGCAGAAAATACCCCTTTACGGCTATCGCATTGAGACCTGGTGGGCGGATGTGGCTAAATTGGAGCCGAACAGCAAACAATGAGTGGAGGACGTCATGGATACAGGCACATTTCGTGGCTTTGAAGTACAGTTGGAGGATCCCGGTATTGTCTGGGTGACCTTCAATACGCCGGAACGCCTGAACGGCATGACATCGAGTATCAAACGCGATTTGATCGAAATGTTGAACCAGGCACAGATGGATAACGGGGTGCGGATCATCGTTTTTATTGGCAAGGGCCGCGCTTTTTGCGCCGGCGATGACCTGAAAGGCTACACCCAAAGAATTCAAACCGAACCGGGTCTGGTACCCCCCATACCACCCGGTCACGACAACGGCATCGGCACATATGACGGCCTACGCATGATCAGTCAGGAGCTGAACCGCACTATTCGCGCGATCGATAAACCGACCATCGCTGCCATCAATGGTGTGGCGATCCAGACCGGATTTTCTTTGGCTTTAGCCTGCGACTTTCGCATTGCAGCGGAAGAGGCCCGTATGGGTAGCGCCACTTTGCGTTTTGCGTTGCTTCCAGATGAAGGCGGCCAACATTTGCTATTACAGCACTTGGGTTTGGCAAAAACCTTAGATTTCCTGATGCGTAAACGCATCGTTTCAGCGGAGGAAGCTCGAGAAATGGGCCTGGTGCATGAAGTGGTGCCCGGAAGCGAACTGGCCAGCACGGCGCGTGATTTGGCCCGGGAATTAGCTATTGGTCCGCAAGTCGCCATGCGCTTCTTAAAGCGCTCCATTTACAACGCAGCATAATTAACCTTCGAACAGGCCTGCGATGAAATTGCAGCAAAGACCGCCCTAGTGGACTACCATCCCGATGCCCTCGATGGTGTCGCTTCGTTCCAAGAAAAGCGCGAGCCTAAATTCAATGCCTGGCTGGATGGGAATTAGTCTTCCGGATAAAGAGCGATTTCTAGCCAAAATTCGTCACTGAATACATCTAGCGCGCCAGGCGGCGCAGGTAAATCTCCTAATGGAGTTGCATGTTCGATCATGGCCAAAAATTTCTGCTGTCCCGGTCCGCCTCCGTAGATCTGCCGCTCTGATGTCATGATGTTGGATATTGCTTCGTCCACCGCATAAAGACGGGTCCGATAGGCCTCGACGGAAGATAGCCAATCCACTGGCTGATCCCGACCTCGACCCAGATTAAAGCGCACGGTTTGGATGTATGGCGCCTCTAAGGGTGCAGGACATCCATTTTCGGCCTGCAAGGTATAGATATTGCGGCAAGGATTCTTGAAATGCGGGAGGCTATCCCGGGTCCATGGCGTGGGGTCGTTCAGTCGCGTCAGATAGGCATCGGAGGCAAAGACCGACGCCGTATCGGTTTCGTAAAACATCAGAAAATTTTGCGCAGCGCCCATGCCCCGATAACGGCGGCCCACATTAAAACCGGGAATGGATATGCGTTCGGGAATGTGTTCGCAGTTGTGCCATTCCTGGAAATGCGGGATGTAATCCGCCTCAATATCAGTCCAAAAAGCCATAAGTCCCAACGAACCGTGGCGTTTCACCCTACTTCTCCTTAACGATAGTATTCCAATCCCATTTCGCGGTAGCGCTCCGGGTCGTCCTGCCAGTTGTCCCGTACCTTGACGAACAGAAACAGGTGCACCTTGCAGCCAAAGATCTCTGCCATATCCGCTCGCGCCTCCGCGCCGATTTGTTTGATCTGTTGACCTCCTTTGCCTAGCACAATAGCCTTTTGCGTAGCCCGGCGAACATAGATAACCTGCTCAATGCGAATGGCGCCACCTTTCGCAGATTTCCAGTATTCTGTCTCCACCGTCGCTGCATAGGGCAATTCCTGATGCAAGCGCAAAAACAGTTTTTCCCGCGTAATTTCCGCCGCCAACAGGCGTTGCGGAATATCGGCCAACTGATCCTCCGGATAGTGCCAAGTTCCTACTGGAATTTTTTCCGCCAAAGCGGCACGCAGATCGTCGACGCCGTCCCCCTTCAGGGCCGACAACATGAAGACATCGGAAAATATACCTTCCTTATTTAAAATATCTGCCAATGCCAAAAGACTCTCACGGTGTACGAGATCCACTTTGTTCAGCACAAGCACAGCTTTCATGCCGGCGTTCTTCAGCCTGTTGATAATGCCATGTGTATCCCCATCCACCCCCCGCCCCACATCCACCAACAGCACTCGTACATCCGCGTCTTCCGCCCCACTCCAGGCAGCAGCAACCATGGCCTTTTCAAGCCGGTGTTTTGTTTTGGCAAATATTCCGGGCGTATCTACAAAAATTATCTGGGCCGGCCCATGCAGGGCGATGGCGGTAATTCGCGCTCGCGTAGTTTGCACTTTATGGGTGACAATGGACACCTTGCTACCCACTAGGGCGTTTGTCAGGGTGGATTTGCCAGCGTTGGGAGCACCCAATAACGCGACAAATCCACAGCGCTTTGCAACGGTCAAGATCATTTGCCCAGATAGAACAACATGGCAGCGGCGGCGGCCTTTTCCGCCTCCTGACGTGAGCTGCCCTGACCTTCGGCGGGGTCATGACCTTCGGCATGCACTTCCACCTTGAAGATGGGTGCGTGGTCCGGTCCCTCTTGTTCGACAACCCTGTATAGTGGTGGTTTGCCTGATCTTCCCTGCAGCAACTCTTGCAATTGGGTCTTTGGATCCTTAGTTGCTTCGCTAGTAGAGGCCATAAAATCTGCCCAATATTTCAGAACAAAAGCCTCAGCCGAAGGCAAACCGCCATCCAGGTATAGCGCGCCAATCACCGCTTCGCACACGTCAGCTAAAATAGCCGGTTTGTCGCGTCCACCTTGACGATCCTCGCTTTTGCCCAGCCGCATATGCGCACCAAGGCCAACCAGCCGGGCCACCCTAGCTACGGTCTCCCGCCGAACGAGGTTGTTGAAGCGTACCGCTAGGGCTCCTTCATCTGCCTGGGCATCGTCCTTGTACAGGGCGGTAGATATGATCAGCCCTAGAACCCGGTCACCTAAGAATTCGAGGCGCTGGTAATCACGGCCGCCTTGACGCCGATGGTCCAGGGAAGGGTGGCATAATGCCTCCTCCAACAATTCTGGTTTAGCGAATTGGTGGCCGAGCAGAAGGAATATTTCAGCTAGGTCCCGGGTTGTCACGGCTCACCCAAAACCATCAAAGAGGCGACTAAACCGGATAGCCGTTGGCCATTTCCAAACTTCCCAAATCCGCGCCTTGTTATTCACCGAGAAAAAGATCAAATCAGCCCGTCCCACCAAATTTTCGGACGGAATGAACCCCACGTGATTGAGGAAACGGCTGTCAGTAGAATCGTCCCGGTTGTCACCCATGGCGAAATAATGACCCGGCGGCACCACATAAACATTTGTGTTGTCCACAATGCTGCGGGGCTGCAAATCCAAAGTCAGGTAGGTCCGTCCATTGGGTAGCGTTTCCTGATATTGGTGAACCCTGCCGTAGCGGGCACCGAAATGCTGCTGCATAAAATCGTCCACCCGCTCGCGCTTCACGGCCTTGCCGTTGATGTGTAAAACGCCGTCCGTTACCCGAATGCGATCGCCCGGCAGCCCAATGACTCGCTTGATATAGTCGGTGGAATTGTCGGTGGGTAATTTGAATACGGCAATGTCCCCCCGCTTGACAGGTGATTCATTAATGCGGCCGCTAAATAGCGGCGGGCTGAGCGGCATGGAATGTTTGCTAAAACCATATGGGTATTTTGCCACGAAGACGTAGTCGCCGATCAGCAACGTGGGAAGCATAGAGCCTGAAGGGATGTTGAAGGGTTCATAGGCCACAGTCCGAATGACTAAGGCAATAAGAACGGCATATATGACTGTCTTGATGGTCTCGCGCCACCCCTCCTGGCTTTTCGGCTTGGCCTTAGATACTTCATTAGTATTCATTTTCGCCATATCACACCACCGCCGTGGACAATGTTATACAATTTGTTTGGCTCACGGGCCCTCGTTACTCGACTTCGCCGGAACGTAGGGAATAGCCGAAATGATTACGATGGCTTGGCTTAACGGTGGTTCATCAGTCAAGGTCAAATCGATTTGGGCCTTCATGCCTGCTGGTGTAACTTCTTGCAAGCGTTTCAAGGCGCCTCCTGTAAGTTCCATGCTTGGTCGGCCGCCTGGCAGATTGACTACGCAAAGATCCCGCCAAAAAACTCCTTTGCGAAATCCTGTGCCTAAGGCCTTGGCGCAAGCCTCCTTGGCCGCGAACCGCTTAGCATAGGTTTCTGCGCGATTACGCCGCCGTTCGGCCTTCTTTTGCTCTAAAGGAGTAAAAATTCTTTGAATAAACCTGTCTCCAAACCGTTCCAGGGCGCGTTCGATGCGTCGAATATCGATCAAGTCATTCCCTATACCGATGATCATGCCAATTAGTCACCTATAGCTGCGGTCCGAGCCTGGTCCATCAGGGCCCGCATACGCTTGATCGATAAATCCAGACCACCGAATATGGCCTCGCCAATCAGAAAATGCCCAATATTCAGTTCCACTAGGTTCGGAATTGCTGCGATGGGGCCGACATTGTCGTAGCTTAAACCATGGCCGGCATGGCATTCCAAGCCCAATTCTTCGGCAAATACAGCGGCACGAACAAGTCGATCCATCTCCGCCTGCCGGTATTCTACTCCTGCCTCGGCATAACAACCGGTGTGCAATTCCACCACCGGCGCACCCAAACGTTTGGCGGAACGAAGCTGTTTCTCCTCCGGATCAATGAATAGGGATACCCTGATGCCTCCGCTCACCATCTCGTCAACATACCTGCGCAAGTGGGCTTCACCGCCATGGGCGTCCAACCCCCCCTCAGTGGTCAGTTCCTCGCGCTTCTCCGGTACGATACAGGCCGCATGAGGCTTATGGCGCAAGGCAATTGCCAGCATTTCGTCCGTCGCCGCCATTTCCAGGTTTAGGGGCAACTCGATTTGCTCGCTAAGACGCTCGATATCCTCATCCAATATATGACGACGGTCCTCGCGTAGATGCGCCGTTATACCGTCGGCTCCGGCCTCCGCCGCTACAAGGGCAGCGCGAATGGGATCGGGATGCGTCAAACCACGGGCATTTCGGACCGTCGCGACATGGTCAATATTGACGCCCAAGCGAAGTTTCTCGCTCATCTCCATTTCTCTACAAATCTGTTTTGTGCCAAATTGGCACAAAATGAACCTCTATTGCAAACTACGGCTACCTGGTTTGACCGCCGGTATCGCAGCCAACGTCGCCGGTAACTTATCCGGCTCATAGGCCGGCACCCGCATCCGAACCAACGCGAACAGCGGTACTCCAACTTCCACATTGCCATCGGAACGGTCGATCAAACAGGAAGCGGCCACGACATCGCCGCCCAAATCTCGAATACAATCAATGCATTCACGTGATGACAAACCGGTGGTCACAATATCTTCTGCCATCAAGATCTGGGCCCCTTTTGGAATTTCAAACCCGCGGCGCAACTCGAACGTACCGGCAACCCGTTCAGTAAAGATCGCAGGACAGTCCAATTGCCGCCCCATCTCGTAACCCACAATCACACCCCCCAAGGCTGGCGAAACCACTAAATCGATGGCACCATCGCCTAGTTTCGCCTCAATCCGTGCTGCCAAAGCGCCGCACAGGGTGGCCGCACGGTCGGGATGCATCAGCACTTTTGCGCATTGTAAATACATAGGGCTGCGCAGGCCCGAAGTCAGAATAAAATGCCCTTCCAATAGAGCCCCAGCGTCACGAAAGTGTTGCAGTGCTTCTTGATCGTTCATCCCCGTATACGCTCCGCTAAACTGATGTCTGGCGTGGCCCGTAGGGCCGCGATGATGTTGCTCAGGTGCTTCAAATCTGCCACTTCCACATCAACCTGAAACCGAAAAAAGTCCGCACTGCGGTCAGTTACCCGTATGTTCGAGATGTTGCCCATGTTCTTTGCAATGACGCTAGACAAGCTCGACAGGCTTCCTGGCTGGTTTGAAACCAAGGTGTCAATCCGACCCACGTAGATGCCTGGCGCTTCCGGGTCCAGGTCCCAACGGACGTCGATCCAATTGTCACGATCCTCGGGCAGATCAGCTAATCGTTCACAGTCAATGGCGTGAATATCAATCCCCTTGCCCGGATTGACGATGCCGACAATGCGCTCGCCTGGCAAGGGATGGCAACATTCCGCATAGTGCACGGCCAACCCAGGCGTCAGGCCATAAATAGGAATAGAATTCTCTGCTCGTAGATCCCCGTCAATACTATTACCCACGCCCCGGCGCAAACGGGCCGGCAGCATTCGATTGATGGCGCCAAAAGCATTCGCGGCCCGCCAGCGCCGTTCGCCGGGAAATATCTTAGCCAACAGTTTCCGGGAAGTGAGATGACCCTGGCCCAATTGCACGTAGATATCGTCAGGGGATTCAGCATCTAAAATTTTTAAGACATTCACCATCGCACGGTTAGTGAACTCATGGCCGGATTCCCTGAACGCCTTCTCCGCTATAGCCAGGCCCAACTTGCGGTATTCCTCCCGCTGCTCCGCCCGAACAAATCGGCGGATCGCCGCCCGCGCCTTGCCAGTAACCACAAAGCTCTCCCAATTCGGGTCAGGCGCGGACTGTGACGAGCGCAGAATTTCAACCTGATCGCCATTACGCAACTCAGTACTCAGGGGCGCAATCCCACCGTTAATTTTGCATCCGACGCACGTGTGCCCAACATCGGTGTGCAGGGCGTAAGCAAAGTCGATACTGGTTGCGCTACGCGGCAAAGCGATTACGCCACCCCTGGGGGTAAAGCAGAACACTTGGTCGGGATACATTTCTAGCTTGGTGTGTTCTAGAAACTCTTCCGGGCTCTGAGCGTGTTCCAGTATTTCCAACAAGCCCTGAAGCCAGCGATATTGACTGCCATCACCTGGTCCCACTTCCTGTTTGTATTGCCAATGGGCCGCCACGCCCAGTTCCGCCACCTGGTGCATCATTGAAGTGCGGATTTGTATTTCGATCCGACGATTGTCTGGGCCGATTACAGTAGTATGCAAGGATTGATAATTGTTCGACTTCGGGGTCGAGATATAGTCCTTAAAACGCCCCGGCACCATTTTGTATTTTCCATGAACCACACCAAGGACTTGGTAACAATCGGATACATTGTCCACGATAAGGCGAAACGCCATGGTATCTGACAACTGTTCGAAGGCCACATGGTTACCCTGCATCTTTGCCCAGATGGAATAAGGCGTCTTGACGCGGGAAGTCACCTTAGCGGGAATACCAGCCGCCTCGCAGGTCCGTTCCAATTCGCTACTGATGCCTTCCTGAATGTCATCCCCATCTTCATGCAGAAACTTCAACCTCCGCTGCACGGATTTTCGGGCATCAGGGTTCTGCTCCGCAAATGCTAAGTCTTCGAGTTCCTGCTTCAGACGCTGCATACCCAACCGTTCCGCCAGGGGCGCATAAATTTCCATAGTTTCGGTGGCGATGCGCAGCCTTTTTTCCTTTGATTTGAGAAATTTCAGGGTTTGCATGTTATGCAGCCGGTCCGCTAACTTGACCAATAGAACCCTAATATCGTTGGACATGGCCAACACCAGTTTGCGAAAATTTTCCGCCTGCTGGTCAGCGTCGGGATGTAATTCCAGCTTAGCTAATTTAGTTACTCCGTCGACCAGGCGCGCCACATCGGGACCGAACAAATCTTGGATCTGTTCGATGGTGGCTAGGGTGTCTTCCACGGTGTCATGCAAAAGCGCCGTTGCGATGGTAGCGCAATCTAATTTGTAGCTTGCGAGAATTGCGGCCACCTCCACCGGATGGGAGAAATAAGCGTCGCCAGAAGCGCGCTTTTGGCTGCCATGCGCCTTCATTGAAAAAACATAGGCGCGGTTCAACAAGTCTTCATCGACGTGACTGTCGTAATCGGCAACCTGCTCTACCAATTCATATTGCCGGATCATTTGGTCGTCTGATCAGCCAGCTGAAATAAAAGAATGACGCCGCGAACCGCGGCGCCAGCTGTCTGCCCCATCACTGTGCAGCTTGTCCTTGGGTGAAACCCGCCTTAGGCCACATCTCCATCCTGGAATGAAACTTCGCCGCCTATATCCTCGGAAGGACTAGGGTCAGCCACGAGGACCTCAGATTCTTCAATATTATCGGCGAACTGATGGCTCAACATCTGCGCCTCCATATCGTCTTCCTCCGGTTCGTCAACTTCCACATAGCGCTGCATGGTTTGAATGACGTTGTCGCGCAGGACATCGGCGGTGACAGTTTCCTCAGCGATTTCCCGCAAAGCGATAACTGAGTTCTTATCCCGGTCCTCTGGCACAGTAATCTCTGCACCGGCTGAAATTTGCCGGGCCCGGGAAGCTGCGATCAGGACTAGATCAAATCGGTTTTGCACCTTTTCAATACAGTCTTCAACGGTAACACGAGCCATGGCTGTTAACTCTCCATCTAAGTAGAATTGGACAGGCAGTCATAAATAGTCGGCAGCAACCAGAATTTCAAGCACCATGTAAAGCACATTCTCCGATTGTGCAAATGCCTTCTGAGGAATTACTCAGGCATTCTTTCCAAAACCTGTCCAGGCGGCAGCTGGGCCAGCAAGCGCCCTGCCAAATGGCCTGTGACCGGATGCCGCCATTCCGGCGCCAGATCGGCTAGAGGCGCCAAAACAAAGGCGCGTTCTGCCAATCGGGGATGTGGCAACACCAGTTGATTTTCTGTCTCTCCCGGAATGACGATGTCTTTATAGGTCAAAAGATCCAGGTCTATAATGCGCGCCGACCAACGTGCTGCGCGCTGACGCCCCATGTTCGCTTCAACACGATGCAGCAAGGCCAACAATGCTAGTGGTGCTAGAGCTGTTTCTACCCGCGCGACGCCATTTATAAACCACAGCTGCTCCGAAGCCGGAACTGGCGCTGACCGATACCATGGGGATTGATCCAATATCCGCAGGCCCGCGTAGGTCAATTTGTACAGAGCGGTCTTCAAGACCTCGTGAGGTGAGCCTAATTCGGCAGATTCTAAATTGCCGCCCAAGCCAATTAGGATCATGGAACAACTCCCCCTTCAATAGAATATATCGCATCGACTTGAACAAGGTTGTTACCGGGGCCAATTTCCGTGTAGAAGGACTATATAGAAAAAATTAAATTCATATTCTTTTATTCTCCTTCAGCACCTACTCGCTCAGGAATTCAAAATGAACCAGCATATAGAACGGATTGCCCTATTCATTGACGGATCAAACCTTTACGCAGCCGCCAGATCTCTGGGTTTTGATATTGACTACAAGAAGTTACTAAATTTTTTTAAGAAACGAGGTTATCTTGTTCGAGCCCTATATTACACTGCACTAATTGAGGATCAGGAGTATTCTCCGATCCGACCTCTGGTCGATTGGCTGGACTATAACGGCTACACCATGGTCACAAAACCAACCAAGGAATTCACTGACGCTAGCGGGCGGCGAAAAATTAAGGGCAATATGGACATTGAACTGGCAGTCGATGTCCTGGAAATGGCCCAGAATCTTGATCACCTTTACATATTTTCGGGCGACGGTGATTTTCGCCGTTTGGTGGAGGCTGTGCAACGGCAAGGTAAACGCGTGAGTATTGTTTCAACCGTACGGTCCTCGCCTTCTATGGCAGCGGACGAATTACGCCGGCAAGCAGACGAATTCCTGGAGTTGGAGGATTTGATGCCCGAAATTTCGCGAGGCGGTACCCGCCTGCCGCCTGTAGATGTTGGCATGCCAGTTGGTGCCGTCACAACACCAGAAGATACACCGCAAGTCGAATTTTATGAAGATGACGGCTTTGATGACTATAACGATGAAGACGATTTTACTGAGAATTTTGGCGACGAGGGTCAACGAGCCTGATGCAGCAGGCCACAACGACCGATCCGCCCGCTGATTGCGATCTCTGTCCCAGGCTAGTTGATTACCGGCGGGAATTACGGACCAAGAAGCCGGATTGGTTCAACGGCGCAGTGCCGTCGTTTGGGGCCCATGACGCGTGGCTTCTAATCGTTGGGCTGGCACCAGGCGCAACTGGCGCCAACCGCACGGCACGTCCCTTTACCGGCGATTACGCCGGCGATCTTTTATACCAAACGTTAGCAGCCTATGGATTTTCGAAAGGCGTCTATGACCGCAGGGTTGATGATGGCCTGGAACTTGTGAACTGCCGAATAACTAACGCAGTCAGGTGCGTACCGCCGCAAAACAAGCCAATTGGAGTTGAAATTAAAACCTGCCGTCAATTTTTGGTTGCGGAATTGTCCCGTGAATGTAGACCACAGGCGATCTTAGCCCTGGGACGGATTGCCCATGATAGCCTGCTGAGCACACTTGAACTATCTCGGTCCAGCTATCCTTTCTCCCACTGCGCGAAGCATAATGTGGGCCAGAATCAAATCTTATATGACAGCTATCACTGCTCCCGCTATAACACTAATACGGGTCGCTTAACGCCAAAAATGTTCAATGAAGTCTTCGCTATAATCCGGGCTGATTTGAACGCGCTGTGACTATTTTTGTGTCGCAGCAATCTCAGCTGCCCTCCGGTGCATCGTTAACCCCGGTCTCGCATTAGTCGGGCTTGGTCCCGCTTCCAATCCCGGTCCTTCGCCGTGGCTCTTTTGTCATGCTGTTTTTTGCCCTTAGCAATTCCTAATAAACATTTCGCGATACCACGTTCGTTGAAATATAGCTTTAGCGGCACGACAGTCACGCCAGAACGGGAAATGGCGTTTGTCAGGCGGGTGATTTCCTTCTTGTGCAATAACAGGGGACGCGGACGCAGAGGATCGTGATTAAAGCGGTTTCCACCCTTGTATTCGGGGATATGGGCGTTGAGCAAATGCAAACTGCCGTCCTTCTCACCAGCATAAGCCTCAGCAATACTGGCCTGGCCCAAGCGAAGCGATTTCACCTCCGTTCCGGTCAGGATAAGGCCCGCCTCCAACGTATCATTGATGAAATAGTTGTGGCGGGCCTTTCTGTTTTCGGCAATGGAGCGGGCCATGGCAAACCCACCATCCAATCAATCGAGTAGCCCAACGTCTTTCAAGGCTGTCTCGACCCGTTCGGCTGTGGATTTAGTCAACGGAACCACCGGGAGGCGAGCCTCCGCCTCGCATAAACCAAGTAGAGAGGCGGCATATTTGGTTCCTGCCGGGCTGGGTTCGAGAAAAAGCGCAATATGCAATGGCATCAGATTTTCATGCATGCCCAGTGCCTGAACATAGTTGCCCGCAGTGCATGCCTTCTGGAACTCAGCACATAATTTAGGAGCTACATTCGCGGTGACCGAGATGCAACCGTCTCCACCCTGGGCGTTATAAGCCAACGCGGTACCATCCTCGCCCGAAAGGTGACAGAAACTATCGCCCAACAACAACCGTTCCCGGCTGACCCGCGCGACATCACCTGTAGCATCTTTAACCCCAATGATACGCGGCAAATTAGCCATGCGAGCCATGGTTTCGGGCAAGATATCAACAATAGCGCGGGGCGGGATGTTGTAGACGATAATGGGTAGGTCGGAAGCATCATGAACCGCTTTGAAGTGTTGATACAAACCCTCCTGATTTGGCCGGTTGTAATACCCTGCCACGTGCAATACGCCATCGGCGCCTGCTTCTTGTGCGTGTTGAGTCAGCGAAATAGCCTCGGCTGTGTTATTGGAACCAGCGCCAGCAATCACTGGAATCCGACCAGACACTTCTTTGACGACGATCTCCACAACTCGATTGTGCTCATCGTGGGAGAGCGTCGGGCTTTCCCCCGTAGTGCCACAAGGCACGATGCCGTCGGTGCCCTGCTCAACATGCCAATTAACAAGTTTGCGCAACGCATCCTCATCCACCTGGCCGTCGCGGAAAGGCGTAATTAGCGCGACAATTGAGCCCTTGAACATAATTCTCTCCTAGGGAAGTATCATTCTATCTTTAGAACCGTGAACTTAACCATTTCCCCGGTACGGGGGCAAGCTGCGAGAACGTCAATTCAATCCCTAATTAAATCTTTGATTTTAGCCGTCCTGCTATCTGTCGTCACAGGAAATCCGACTGTATCAGCGGGCAATCTGCTTTCACCGCATGATCAGGCTCTCTACAAAAAGGCCTTCAGGGCGGCCAAGAACAGCAATTGGGCCAACGCCCTTGGTTGGGCAGGCAAAGCGCAGAACCCCCTGCCCGCCAAAGCGCTGCAATGGATGCTTTACCTGAAACGAGGCAACCAGTCTAAGTTTTCCGAAATTGCCGCATTTTTGAAAGCCAATCCTAACTGGCCTTCTATCGAAATATTGATCCGGCGGGCAGAAGAAGCGATGGAAATAAGCCACATCAGTGATCGGGTTGCTCTTGATTGGTTTACCCGTCACCACCCTTTAACTGGAACAGGTCAAATACGGCTATCGGAGGCAATGCTGGCCATGGGTCTGCCCGAAGAAGGCAAACAATGGCTGCGATATGCCTGGGTCAACAATAATTTTTCACGCCGACAATCAAAGGCAATCTACCGAGACCACCGCCAAACGTTGACACAGGCCGATCATGTCGCGCGCCTGGATTGGCTCCTTTGGCAGGGGCATCGCCACAGCGCCCGCAGGCTTTACTCCTTGGTCCCAAAGGGCTATCGCAAATTAGGAGAGGCACGGGAAAGCCTGATGGTGCAGGCCCCGGGCGTCGACGGCAAAATCGCCGCCGTGCCCCATGATCTTCTGGCCGATACCGGCCTGACCTATGAACGACTGCGCTGGCGCCGGCGCAAGGGGTTGGATCAAAGAGCGCTGGAGATACTGCTGAAACCCATACAGGAACTGGGCCCAAGACCTGAAAAATGGTGGCTGGAACGGCATATCCAAACCCGCATAGCGCTTCGCGAAAACGATGTTGACCTAGCCTATCGTTTGGCTTCAGAACATGGGCAAAGGGCTGGCGGTATTCCCTTCGCGCAAGCTGAGTGGCTGTCTGGATGGATTGCCCTACGCTATCTGAAAAACGCAAACCAAGCCCTGCACCATTTCGTAGTACTATACCAAAACGTCCGCTACCCGGTTAGCCTTGCGCGCGCCGCGTATTGGGCGGGCAGAGCCAACACAGCGCTGGGTAGG
>ERZ651768.1767-NODE-1767-length-15602-cov-3.464026_pt1 | contig 15602 bp, 12 predicted proteins | sample MGYA00514754_ERZ651768 | MGnify/ENA metagenome assembly ERZ651768
GTCTTATTAACACCTTCTTCCAAAGAGGTTTTTGCTTGATATCCAAACTCTTTTTTTGCTCTGCTTATATCTACAACTCTTCTTTTAGGACCACTTGGTTTATTTTCATCCCATTCAATTTTACCTTCGTACCCAATTTTTTTTTTAATAATCTCAGCTATTTCTTTAATCGAATTTTCATTACCAGAGGCTAAATTTATTGGATCACTTTTATTGTATTTTTCAGCAGCTAAAACAATTCCTCTTGCAACATCTTCAACATAACAAAAATCTCTAGTTGACTTACCGCTTCCCCAAACAACAACTTCTTTTTTTGCAGTCATAACTTTAGTAATTGTAGCACCAAAAACATGGCTTCGTTCAAGGTCGTATTTATCATACGGTCCATATATATTAGAGTGTCTTATTGCCGTATATTTAGTATTCCCTAATCTTGAAAAAAAATCGCACATATTTTCATTATAAACTTTAGTAGTAGCTACACCAAAGTATTTAGGGTCAATATCTTTTAGAGGGTTAAAGTTATTTTCTTTTATTGGTTTTGTTGAAGATTTGTACATTGTGGTGCAACTAAAAAAAATTACGTGTTTAACTTTATTTATGTAAGCGTTTCTAAACAAGTAAGCATTCATAACAGCATTATCTGTAACATGAACAAATGGTTGCATTACTACATCCTTAGAACCAGTAGTTGTTGCTGCTGCCTGTATTATAATATCAATATTTTTTGTAACTCTTTTAGAAAATGTATCATTTCTTAAATCACCTTTTATCCATTTTATATTTTTTAATTTAAACTTATTTTTCTTATTATATGTTGCATATATTTTATAATTTTTATTTTTTGATAAATTTTCTATTAAATTTCTTCCAATAAATCCTGTTGCTCCACAAATAAGTATTTTTTTTTTCATTCAAACTAAACAAAATTTATATTAATTTTATTAATATTTTTTGATCCTTCGATTTTCTTTTTAAATAGATTAAGTTCATTTTTGTTGTCAAAGGTCAATCTATAAATAATCTCATTTTGAGAACTATCATTAAATAAGCTTACTAAGTTATTATTACTTTCTATTAAATCGATTTTTTCTTTAGCAAAAACTTCTATGGAATTAAGCGCAATACCTTCATTAAATGACACATTGTAAAAAGATTTTCCAAACTTTTGATAAATTTTTTGAACTATTTTTACTGCGAATATAATTACGATAGTACATAAAATAAGTTGAATAGCCCATTTAGTTCTAACGCTTGTTGCAATTCCGATTGTAATTAAATCGAAATACATAATTAATTCTAATGCACTTTTTACAGGATGTCTAAAACGTACAATTGATAATGCTCCTATCATACCTAGAGATAAAGCTATGTTACCTGTAATCGTTTTAGTTATTACGTAAGTTATTACTGGAAGAATCATAAAGGCAACGGTTTGTGCGTGAGATTTTGACGGCCGGAGGCCCCAACTACTCGATTCCACCGGCCAGTTTTTGGCGCAGGCTGAGGAAAGGGGGGCTCGGTGCGAACCTCGATCCCCGCTTGGCCGCCGAAGAGATTTCCCAGCTTTTTCTCGGCGTGCGGATCCAATGTGCGCGGTGTCATAATCATCCCGGCGAGCGCTGGACACAGGATGATTACCACGGGCTGGCGGCGATCTTCGCCAGGATTGAAGGGGGGCAGGTCGTCAAGGTGAAGGCATCGGGTGAGGTCATCCATCCGCGGACCCTCGAAAAGGCGCTCCAGCGGATTCCCGGCGAAGATTTCCTCGGCGCGGACATAGTCGATGGACGCGGGCGGCTTGCAAGCTGGCTGACGGACCCGGGCAATCCCTATTTCTCCAGGGCCATCGTGAATCGATTGTGGAAGGCGATGATGGGACGCGGGCTGGTGGAGCCCGCGGATGATTTCCGCGCCACCAACCCGCCGACGCATCCCAGGCTGCTCGATGCGTTGGCCGATCATTTTGAAAAAACTGGCTACGACCTGAAAGCATTGGTGAGAGTCATCGCCTCGTCAACCACGTATCAACTCAGTTCTGTTCCAAACGGGCACAACGCAAAGGACAAGCATTACTACTCGCGCTTCCAGCCCAAGCGGCTCACAGCGGAAGTGCTGTACGACTCATTGAATGATCTCATCCTGGCCAGGAGCAATTTCGGTGGCTTGCCGGTCGGCACGCGCGCGGTATGCCTTCCGGACAACAGTTACAACAGTTCCAATTATTTCCTGAGTGTGTTTGGGCGGCCGGACTCATCAAGCGCCTGCGAGTGCGAGCGCTCGCAGGAAGCCAGTCTGGCCCAAAGCCTGCACTTGTTTAACGCGAAAAACATACACGAGCAACTGGCGCGCAAGGACGGTCGCGCCGCCAGGTTCGCCGCCGACAAGAGCCGGGATCATGCGGCAAAAATCAACAACCTGTACTATCAGGCGTTTGCGCGGCTGCCTCGCACGGAGGAGGCCGATGTGGCGCTTGCTTATTTGACTCGCGAGGTGGTCGACAAGGAGGGCAAGCCTGCGGATAAAACCAAGGAGCGTTACGAGGATATCCTGTGGGCCTTGGCCAACACCAAGGAGTTCCTCTTCAACCACTGAGCCAGGCCCGTGTTGAATTGCCCCGCTTGGCCAAGCGTCAGTCACGGCATGAACTTGATCCGACTTTTCAGGCGGGGGGCGGCTGTCCCGCTGTCATGCTTGGCGGTTGCCCAGGCGCTTGGCCAATTACCGACCGCGCGCATGACGGCAATCTTCCCGATGGGATGCCAGATTGGCGCTGAGTCCGAGGTTCAGGTTCACGGTGCGGATCTCGACGGGGCGACGGGGCTGCGGTTTTCGCACCCCGGAATATCGGCGGAAGCGATCAACGCCGGCGAACGCAAGTTCAAGGTGCGAGTGGCCGCGGACGTTCCCGCCGGGGTTTATGAGGCAAGGTTCGCCGGTGCGCTTGGCCTCACCAATCCGCGGCCTTTTGTCGTCAGTTCACTGGCGGAAGTCCGGAGTCCCACCGGCAATACAACCCGTGAAACGGCCGCTGCGCTTGGCGGAAACTCAGTCATCAACGGCACCGCCGTAAGCAGGCAGTCTGTGTGGTTCAAGGTGGCGGCAAGGAAGGGGCAGCGCCTGTTGCTGAGGGTTTCGGCAGCGGCACTCGATTCGCGATTGAATCCTGTTGTGTTGCTTCGGGACACTGCCGGGGAGCGCTTGGCCCGGGGGAATGATGACGGTCTGATCGACTACACGGCGGCGGCGGACGTTAACTGCTTAATTCAAATCCACGATGCAACCTACGGTGGCGGCCCCGAACATTTTTTCCGCCTCGAAAACAGCGGCGGCCCGCATGTCGATTTTGTCTCGCCGCCGGTTGTGTCCAGTTTCACCGGTTCAGAGGTGACGCTCTACGGGCGGAATCTGCCCGGATCGAACCCTTCCGGCCTTAAAGCTGTCGACGGACTGTCACTTGAGCAGTTAACCGTGAACATCAGCGAACTGATTCACGGGGATCGCCCCGGGGGCGTGTTGCTTCCTCCGGCCACCGTCGCCCTCGACGGTGGAGTCTTCCGCTTGGCCAACGGGAAGATTACGAGCAACCCGTTCTTCGTTGGCCTTTGTGAGGGCAAGTCACTGGCAATGGAGCAGGGTGATAATGAAACGGCGGATCGTGCGCAGACAATTCCCGCCCCCGGCCTGGTTGCGGGACGTTTTTTTCCGGCTCGAGATGTTGATTGTTTCCGATTCCCAATCAAGAAAGATGAGGTTTATTGGCTGGATGTTTTTTCGCAGCGCCTGGGAAACAAAACGAATCCCTACGTCACCGCTCAATTGATTGCTGTGGCGAAAGATGGCAAAGAGTCACCGGGATCGGCTAAAGAGTTTTACGAGATAAAGGACAATCCAGGTGGACGTGAGTTCAACATCGCCAACCGCGACGTGTCGTGGCGGTTTCAGGCGAAGAGTAACGGTTACTGCCGGGTGATCGCTCGCGACTTGTTCAACCAGGTGGCGGATGACCCGGGCAGGGGCTATGTGGTGGCTTTGAACCGCGAGCGGCCGGGCTTCAGGTTGTTGACCCATCCACGAACGGTTCCGTCCGCTTTGGGCAGTACCAAAGCGATTGAACTCATGGTGACGCACCTCCGTAAAGGCACGACGTTGCCCGTTCAAATCATCGCCCTGCGTGAGGGAAACTTTAACGGGCCGATCCGTATTTCCGTTGAAGGACTGCCCGAAGGAGTCAACCTGCATCCCTGCGAAATCAGAGCCGGGCAAAAGTCTGCAACAGCGTTCCTGACGGCGACTGATACGGCCGTCTCATTCATCGGTAACATCCGGTTTGTCGGGAAGGCCATGATTGGCGACGGGGAAGTTGCACAAGTGGCGCGACCGATAGCAACGGTTCACCGTGTCGGGGATTATGACAAGGAACCGGTTTTCTCGCGCCTGGCCAAGGGGAGCGCATTGTCGGTGAATGTGGACGATACCGAGCCCGTTCAAGTGAAAACCGTGGGGGATGGCCCGTTCACAGGCTTGGCCAACGGCAAGTTGACAATCCCATTCAAGTTCAAGCGAACCGGTGAATACAACGAGAAAATCAACTTTAAGATTTATGGCATCTCACAATTAAAAAAGTTCGCTGGACTGGCAGTGAACAAAGACCAGACCGAGGCTTCACTGGAAATCGACTTGGCCAAGTTCAAGGTTCCCGTCGGACAGCACACGTTTCAACTGGCTGCGACGATCAAGGGCAAATACCAGTTTCCGCCCTTGAACGGAAAGAAAACGGACAAAAAGAAGGATGTGACATTTCAATCGTTCTCCCCGCCGATCGTGATGGAGGTCAAACCTGCGCCGAAACCGGCGGAAAAGAAAAAGTGACAAGGGGGCGCTGAGACCATTGATGTTGGTGCGGGATGTGCGAGGTTGCGCCCTTATTTTTTTCTCGCAAAACCCGCCTGATCGGAGCACGATTCAACTCGATGAAGCTGATTCTTGATTCCCACAATGTTGAATTAACCGAAGCGATCAAAGAGCACGTTGGCGTCTGTGTTCAAAAACTCGAGCATATGAATCAAAGGGCGCTGGAAGCCCGTGTGAATCTGGAGCGGGATCATGTCGGCCTGCCGGAAAACAAGTTCAAATGCACCATGCATGTGTATTTCAAGGGGGCGGACATGTTCGCCGAGGATCATGAGAACGATCTTTACGCGGCAATCGATTTGGCAACCAAAAAAGTTCAGCAGCAACTGCGGAAACGTCATAATAAAATCATCACGCGACATCACGCCGGGGCAGCGAAGGCCAAGCGGGCAAGGCAGTTGATTGACGCGTAATTAAGTGTTTTGCGAACAGTTCCCCTCAACGGGGTTCTTTGAATGATACTTCGGTCACGGGCGATTTGGGCGGGCAAGGGGTGCGTCATTGGCGATGCGGCTGTCCGGGTTCGAGGCGACAGGATCACGGGAGTTGGTGGTTACCGCGATCTGCCTCCTGATGACGGTGAGCCTGTGGTTGATATCGGGGAATCAATCATTTTTCCGGCATTCGTAAACGCTCATTGCCACCTTGAGTATTCCGGGTTGGCCGGCGAATTGTCTCGAGACGTTTCGTTTACCGATTGGCTTAATCAAATGGTCTCGATCAAGCAGTCGTTGACGCATGACGATCATCAAGCGGCTTGGCTGGCGGGCGCGGACATGCTGCTGCGCACCGGTTGCGGCACGGTGGTGAACATCGAGTCTCTGCCCGGGTTGTATGAACGCATGGCGCCCGAAACCCCACTTCAAGTTTGTCCGTTCACCGAACTGATTGGCTATCATCCCGGGGATGTCAGCGAATTGGTTGACTTGGCCAAGCGGGAGTTGATGGCGAATGCACCCCTTGCCTTGAACGCCGGCTTGTCGGCACATGCGCCTTATACCGTGACGCCAGAAGCGTTAAATGTGCTCGCGATGTTTGCCGACGAACACTCACTCTCCACAACGATTCACTTGGCTGAGTCAGACGATGAGTGGGAGATGTTCACTGACGGGACGGGCCCACTGTATGACACGATGGGAGCCCTGGGCCGGTTGATGGATGATTGCGGGATGGGAACCCCCGTTCAACACTTGGCCAAGTCGGGAGGTTTCGCAAAAAAGACATTGGTGGTTCATGCCAACAGGCTCACCGACGCAGATGTTGAGTTGCTGCGGAGGGCGGACGCTGATGTGGTGCATTGCCCGAGAAGCCGCGCTTGGTTTGGTCACGGCGGTTTCGATTACGATCGCTTGGCCAAGGCCGGACTTAACATCTGTCTGGGCACGGATAGCCTGGCCAGTATCGGAGGCGGCAGGGAAGCTGCTGCCCTCGATATGTTCGCCGAAATGCAGGAGTTCAGCCGGCGTCACGCAAGCTTGGAATGTGAGGACATCCTTCAAATGGCAACGACCAACGGCGCAAAAGCAATGCGGCTTGGGAATGAAATCGGCCAAATCCGGGACGGGTTGAAGGCCAATATGGCAATGATTCCTCTCGTCGGGACACTGTCCGAGGTGCCGGAGATGATTCTCCACCACAAGGGCCCCGTCAAAATGTTAATGGTTGCCGGCAGGCGGGCATTTTCCATGGATGATTCAATTGTGGATTGACTGCGAGTGGAAGGTTTAGGAATCCTCCCTCGCCTTTTGGCGTTTTTTAAGATGGCATTTATCAAAGTAAAAAAAGCGGACTCCTGCAAATACGATCAGATTTCAATGGGCGAGATTATGCTTCGGATGGATCCGGGAGATTCCCGGATTCGAGCCGCGCGCAGGTTTGAAGTATGGGAGGGCGGTGGGGAGTATAACGTTGCCCGTGGTTTGAGGCGCTGTTTTGGGATGCGCACCGGAGTCGTTACCGCTTTCGCTGACAATGAGATCGGGCGCCTGATTGAAGATTTCATCCTGCAAGGGGGGGTGGATACCGCACTGATCAATTGGATTCCCTACGATGGCATTGGTAGGAATGTCCGAAATGGGCTGAATTTTACTGAACGCGGCTATGGCATTCGCGGGGCACTGGGTGTGTCCGATCGGGGGCTGACTGGAGCGTCACAAATCAGGCCGGATGATTTTGACTGGGAAGATATATTCGGGAAACAGGGAGTTAGATGGTTTCATACCGGCGGTATTTTCGCGGCACTCTCAGAGTCCACTGCGGATACAGTGATAAAGGCAGTTCAGAAAGCCAGAAAATACGGAACGATCGTTTCGTACGACCTTAATTACCGGCCTTCACTTTGGGGGTGTATTGGTGGCAAGGGGAAAGCCCAGGAGGTGAATCGTGAAATCGCAAAAAATGTGGATGTCATGATTGGTAACGAGGAGGATTTCACCGCTTGTCTGGGCTTTGAAGTAGAAGGGTTGGATGACGATATTTCGTCAATTGATGTCGGGAAATTCAAAGCGATGATTAACGCAGTTGTTTCGGAGTACCCGAATCTCAAGGCCACCGCGACAACGCTCCGAATAGTAAAGACCGCGACGGTAAACGATTGGGGTGCCATTTGCTGGGCGGATGGCCAATTTTTTGAATCCACTTATCGCGCTGATTTGGAAATTTTTGACCGTGTAGGAGGAGGTGACAGTTTCGCATCGGGCTTGATTTACGGCCTGATAACAACCGGAGATCCTAAAGAGGCGGTTAACTACGGAGCCGCTCATGGCGCCTTGGCGATGACAACTCCCGGGGACACATCCATGGCCACCCTCTCTGAAGTTGAGAAAATTATGGCCGGCGGGGGGGCAAGAGTGGTCCGGTAAACCGGCACCGTAAAGTCGTTATGCGGTCTTTTGGATGGCAGCCAGATTTTCTTTGGCCAGGCTGTTGTCCGGGTCAATAGTCAGAACGCGCTCATATGTTGTCGCGGCAGCGTCCAGGTCGTTCGTTTTGTAAAAGCAAACACCCAATGCCAATATCGCTTCTGTATTCTCAGGCTCGATCTTGATAATGCTGATGTAATCAGTGGCGGCTGGCTTGTACTTGGAGGCGCTCAGGTTGAAATCGCCTCGCGTCTTCAGGGCCGGCACATAAGTCGGATCATGCTTCAAGGCTAGGTCCAAGTTCTCAAGAAACTCTGTCGTATTTCCTGTTTTGTACTCTGCCAGTGCCAGTCGGGTCAGGAAATCGGCGCAATCACCATCCATCTCCACTGCTTTCCGCAGGTGTTCCACTGCTTTGTCAATTTGACCTGACTGAAATTCCAGACTGCCCAATGTTGCGTAGAGTGCAGAATTGCTTTCTGCACAGTTCAGGGCATTCTCAATTTCCTCTATAGCTGCATGAATATCCCCGTCCCGGTAGTGCTTGTCCGCCTTGCCTAAAGCTGAATCCAAACCTGAAATCTTGTTTTGCTCCTCAAATTGATTCCCTTCGATAGATGACATGGCGTTGATGTTGCCTTTTGCAATTTCATTATCCGGATCTAATTCCAGAATGCGCTCGTACATTTTTAGGGCTGAATCTGAATTGCCCAGCTTATGCCGGCAAATTGCTGCGCATTGCATCAAGTACAAGTCTTCAGGATTATCGTTTAACAGTTGTTCAAATTCTGCCAGGGCCTGCTCATGGTCTTCAGCGAGATAGAGTATCTTCCCTTTCAGTTTTCTTGCTTCAGGGCTGGGGTGCCTCTCCAATGATTGGTCAATAGCCTCGATTGAAGCCGGAAGGTTTTTGAGGTTCAATTCACAAAGAGCAAGCTGGGTCCAACCCTCAGGCGCTGATCCATCCAGTTCTATGGCTTTCTTAATGAGATCCTTTGCGGTTTCGAACTCGCACAATTGAAAGAATAACGTGCTTAACGCTGCGATGACCTCGTAGTTCTTGGGGGTTGCGTCAAATATTTTGTTTAAAATTGATTTAGCCTCGTTTTTCTCCTTGTCCCAGTAGGCTAATTCAAAATCAACCAATTGCTCTGCCAAATCATCACACTCAACGATCTCTTCCTCGCTTGAGATTGTGTGGGCAAGCACTGTTTCGCCATCAGGATTGGAAATGTGCTTTAAGTTGTTAATGGCGCATTCGTTCTCAGGATCAATTTCAAGCACTCGCTCGAAAACAGTCTTCGCTGTCTCCTTTTCGCCGCCTTCATGAAATGCATATCCCAACGCAAGGTAGAATTCGGGAAATTTAGGATTTAATTCTATAAGTTTTGCAAAGATCTTGGCTGCATCAAGGTGCCTGCCGGTTTGCAGATTGATTTTGCCCAAAAAACGGAGAGCCTCCATATGGTTCGGGTTGATTTCCACTGCAATCCCGATTGCGGACTCGAACTCGTCAACCCTTTCGCAGAATAAAGCGGACATAGCCAGACGTGTGTATGCATCTGCATCCCTGGGGTTCAGCTCAATTTCCTTGCGAAACATCTCCCTGGCTTTTTCATATTTTCCAAGTTTGAAATAGACGCTCCCTAAAGCAGATATAATAATGGCGTCGTTTGGAGCCAGGTTTACAGCTTGCTCCAATGTTTCAGCAGTGGAGTCGGTATTTCCTGCGCTATTGAAGAATTCAGCATCCTCCAGAAGATTGTGTAGTTCAATCTCCCGTGAATCACTCTTTTCTTCAATGCTGTGACTGTCCACCTTCTGTTTGAGTTTACTGCTGCATGTGCTCAAATTATCCAATGCCATGTCGTTTTTTGGATCCATTTTCAGGACACGCTCGTAACATTCCTTAGCGACTTCGAGCTCTCCGTACTCATACAGGCAGCAACCCAGACGCATTAAAACCTCAGCATCTTCCGGATTTTTTTGCAGAATCTTATAATATGATTTAGCGGCTTCTGCTTTTTTGTTGTTTTGAAAACAAAGATCACCAAGGAGTTTCAGTGAATCTGCATGAAATGGGTCGATATTCAGGGCAGTTTCCAGTGAGGATTCGAATTCCTCAACATTGCCATCTTGCAGGAGAGCAATCGCCAAATAGGTCCAATATTCAGGCAATTGTGGAGCAAGCCTGCAGGCTTCGCGATATTTATCAATTGCAGCAGAATGGTTACCGGATTGAAATTCGACATTACCCCACGTCGCCCAAAGTTCTGCATTGCTCGAATTCGCAATGACTGCTTCCTCTATGTTTTTTGCGGCGCCAAGGTAGTCCTTATTAAGGTAGCAGTCGTCTGCTTTTTTTAGAATTGTGTCAATGCATTCCTTCATGTCTTTGATTGGCGTTGTTGGAGATCTTGTGTTTGCTTTTATTACGCTAACAGTTGAAGAACAGTTTTGGGCATGGCGTTTGCCTGTGCAAGCATCGACGTTCCGCTCTGCACCAGAATTTGGTATCTGGCGTATTGAGTTGCTTCTTCTGCAACATTAACATCGTTGATTCTGCTCATTGCGCTGCTCAAGTTTTCCTTGGTGCTGGTCAATTGTGCGCTGGTGAATTCTAGTCGACTTTGGATGGCGCCGATTTGAGCTCGGTCGAGCGCAACTTGAGAGACGGCTTTTGAGACGAAAGTCATCGATTCCTTGGCTTTTCTCAATGTTTTCAGGTTAACCGTCTCAGCATCTTCATCGTCAGTGTCTGCATCGACAAAAGCATAAGCCTCTGAATTCAAATCGATCGGGGGGATTACAAAGGAGTTCCTGCTGGAATCAATGCTAACCTCAGTGTTATTTGCGGAGAACAAGTCGACTCCGTTGAATTGCTTCGTTTTTGACCTGGACAGGAAATCCTTTAACTGCTGGAATTCCTTGTCGTAAAGATTCCTGTCGGTATTGGACAGTGTCGCATCTTGTGCTAGTAGCGACAATTCTCCCATCCGCGTTAATGAAGTATTAATCGTTTTTAAATATCCATCCTGTGTCTGGGTGAAAGACATCGCATTTGCAATGTTTTCAAAAGATGAATTTAATCTCCGAAATTGTGATTCAAACCTCGACGTGACCGCGAGTCCGGCTGCGTCATCGGATGGCTTGCTTAATTTGGATCCTGTTGAAAGGCGGTTGAGAGAACTGGATAGCTGGCTCGTGGCTACAGATAGATTTCTGGCTGTCTTTTCCGCAACGTTGTTGGAATTAATAACCACGGAATGGGTGTTGTTCTTGTCTCGTGGCTCTATTGTGGGTTACCCCCACGCTTTATCTGAGTAGTTGCAGTGCTGCCTGCGGAAGTGTGTTGGCTTGCGTTAGCATGGAGGTGCCCGACTGCACTAAAATCTGATATTTGGCGTATTGAGTTGCTTCTTCGGCAACGTCAACGTCGACAATCCTGGAGACCGCAGAGGAAAGGTTTTCTTTCGTAACATTCAACTGATCGCGGGAAAAATTTAACCGTGATTGGACAGCACCCAGGCTGGCGCGATCCACAGCCACACGGCCAATGGCATCTTTGACCAGGGTTAAGGCCGTCGCTGCGCTAGTTACGTTTCCAATGCCAGAAGATGTGGTGTTAATCGCAAAGGCATATGAGTCGTGGCCGCTTATATCGATTGGCACAGAATCAAATGTGTTGCCATCTGAGTCAATCGTCACAGGAAGTGAAGTTGTGCTAAAGATGCTCACTCCGTTAAATTCCCTTGTCGCTGTGGAACTGACAAAGCTTTGGAGTTGGTTGAACTCGGACTGGTAAAGCTCTCGGTCGTCATCAGACTTCGTTCTGTCCAAGGATAGCATGGCCAGTTCACCCATTCGTCGAAATGCCCCCTCCAGTGTTTTCATGAACCCATCCTGGGTTTGTGTCCATGACATGCCGTTGCTAACATTAGACAGGGCAGAATCAACACGGCTGATTTGCCCCTTTAGCCTGGATGATACAGCCAGACCTGCAGCATCATCCGAAGGCTTCACTATCTTGGCCCCTGAACTGAGCCTAGCCAGGGAGCGTGCCAATAGGCTTTGGCTCTCATTCAGGATGTTGGTCGTCTTTAATGCCTCAATGTTTGTATTAATTATCATAGCTATAAATTATTACGACGGTTTGATCAATGTCACTTTTTACTCAAAAACAATTGAAGGTCTTTTCTGGCGGGGACAGCGGCTGCAGCCTTGTTGCTTTCAAGGATTTCGTCATATATCTCCTTTCGGAAGACGGTTACATCCTTGGGGGCATTGACCCCAACCTTGACTGAATCCCCTTCGAGTCGAAGTATGTTCAAGAAAATTTTCCCATCGATTACGATGCTCTCGTTTGCTTTCCTCGATAAAACTAACATGTTTTTTTGTTAATACACGCATCAGTAAATTGCTCTAATTATTCAGGGGAAACGTCGTGGGCAATTCTACTGCGTTTATGGGGACGACTTGTTTTGCAACCATCGTGTGACGGTTGACCAAAATGGGTCCTTTAAGGTTTACCGTCATGGTTTGGTTCGGGCCGTAGGTAACGATATTGAAAATTAGGGCGTCCTCGGAGCTCTGCAGATCCAGAGAGTCAACATCCTCCTGATTTAACTCTATTGTATACGATTCGATAACATGGGCGGGCGGTACCAAGAGGAATGCATGTTTTTTGCCCGTAACGCCTTCCATCCAAAAAAACGGATCCAAGTCCGGCAGAGGTTGAAGAACGTATTCTTTTACTTCCTCAAACCCCAAAATACCTGAAGGGAATGCCAGATTTAGAGGGAAAGTCACCTCTTCGCATTCAATTCTTTTCTGCGCCTTGTTTTCCTGAAGCGTCAGCATACGCCCCAGAGCAAGCACAGGTCATGCCAACCTATTTAATCGGTGGTAGTGAATGTAATCCCATCAAATCAGCCCGTTCAATGGCTTTTAGGATCGTGGTATGGGCGGTCGGATGAGGTGCTGAACAGTGAGCGAATCCGCCGGAATCAGTTGTTTATAAGGCTGAGAACTTTTTTGGGGAGTCTGACGGTTTGGCTTTGAAAGGCCTTGAATGATTGGGTATTAAGCTCATCCAGAGTCCGATTGGTTGCATCGCTTAAGTTTTGTAGCTCGGTATTCACGGTGGGATGGTTGCTTTCTTCAATCCTCAAGCGGGCACTTTGGGCAAGTCCTAGCAGATGTTCTTTTTCGTTTTCCAACAATTCCAGCCTATTTTGGATCAAATCACCAAAATTACTCCAATCTGCACAATGATTTAATGTGTTCGACTGCAATTGTTTAGCTGGATCATGTAGGAGAGCATTCGTAGCAGTCTCATCTTCGTTCCAGCCGGTCTTATGCTGGGTTTTATGGAGTACATCAGCAATAAAAGCAGCCAGTTCGGCTGTAGTTGTGCTTTGATCTGATTCACTCCCATCGGTTTTTGGCTGATTGGATAACCGTTCCAACCTAACGACTGCTGATTTCGCTTGGTTTAGGAATGCGCTTTGTGTTTGCAGCAGACAAATGGCATTCATTAGGCCAGCCAGGTCGGCGTAAATCCCCCAAGTCTCCGCCGAAACGGAACCTTGAAAAAAAGCTTTTTTTCTTGCCTTTTTTGGGTTTTTCTCTTCGCCATGTCCCCCATTTCGCTGCCAAAACGAATCGCCAGCGGAATTATCCGATGTCCCCAAAGAGGCGGTTACATTCATTGGCGTTAGGTTCGTTGTGACTGTCGTGGTCATTGCCGAATCATCTCATCGTAGGTTCGACAAAAAGCAGCAAAACTTTAGTTAAAACGGGGATGAAGGTTAGTGTTTCAGTTTCTCCATGCCTCCTTTCCACACTAATCTGATTGAATCAAGGCGAAAACGGGCTTGGTTGAGGCTGTTCTCAAGGTTCAATTGCTCTTCTTTTAATAGTGACAATTCTTCGGGCCGAACGGTTGCATTGACTTTGGCCAAGCTATTCAGGCGCTGTATTTCGGTTGAGAGTTTTTCGTCCATGACGCCGGTGGCGATCAGTTTCAATTCACCAGCTTGTTTCGCTGCCAACGATTCACTGGCTTGCGCCATGGGTTGAATCAGTTTCCTGATTTCGGGGAAATCGGGAATCAGGTGGGCGGGGGCGTTTTGCAATGTGTCGGGCATTGTGATAAACCCGCCATCCTGGCCAAGTTCAGGCTTGCCACGATGATTGATGACTACCCGGATCGGGGTGGGCGGGAGAAATCGATCCGCATTCCATTTTGCTGGGGCAAGGCATTCCAGCACAAAAACAGACTCCATCAAAAGCGTCGGGGTTGAATCCGATTTGCAGTGTGCAAAAACGGCAGTGCCCACGTCCAAGCCAAGCAACTGCTCGACACAGGCGGAGATGATGGGGTGATCCAGGGAGACATACATCAGTTCATCTCTTGAAACGGCTCGGGCCCGGTCGAACGTTAAAACGGCCGCTCCATCCCGGTTGCCGGGCAGGTTTACCGGCAGCCGGCCGGTGTGGGTGATACGATAGGTTCGTGGCCCGATGTCGTCTATACCGAGTCCCATGAAATCAAAAAGCCGAAGGGCAAACTCCTCCAATTCTGTCGAGTCCTCGGTGTTTTGGATCTCACGGATCAGCTCATTTGATATCGCACTCGAGTGGGAGTTGATCTCAAGCAACCGGTCTATACCTTCCTGAAGCTTGACACTGAGCCTCTTGCGGCTTTCGTCTGTGTCTTCAATCAACTGCGACAAATTCGACGAGGTTACCCGGAAGCACTGGAGCAGTTGGTCTTCAAATTCATTCAAAAGAGTTTCGCCGCCTAGAATGCACTCCTCGAATGCATTCACTCCCCGGTGCAACCAATTGGCCAAGACCTCCCGGTCGCTCGATTTGCTGAAGGGGACATGGATTTGGATGTTGTTCTTCTGCCCGATCCGATCAAGGCGCCCGATCCGTTGTTCAATCAATTCCGGATTCAGCGGAAGGTCAAAGAACACCAGATGACGGCAAAACTGAAAATTCCTGCCTTCGCTGCCGATTTCAGAGCAAATCAAGAGCGTGGCGCCGTCTTCTTCGGCAAACCAAGCGGCATATCTGTCCCGTTGAATGAGGGTCAAACCTTCATGAAATATGCCTATTTTCAGGTTCGCTCTGTTTCTGAGCGCAGACTCGATCGCGGTGACCTTGGCCTTGCTGCGGCAGATAAGCAGAATCTTCTCGGTTGAATGTTTTGTTAAAAGTCTCATCAGCCACTCGATCCGATCGTCATGGTCAAAGTCGTAGCTTGGCTCCGTATCATTGAGGCCAATATCGTATGCGAACTCCGCTTGGCCGGCGTCCTTGTCGGTGGTTGTGTCTGCGGGGGGCAGTTCGTTGAGCTTGGCCAAGCGCTTGGGGAAGCCGCGGATTGTCTTTCGCGTGTTGCGGAACAGCACTCGCCCGGTTCCGTGCCTGTCAGCGAGGTCGCGAATTAAATTGTCCCTTGTTGGCTTGCCAAGGCTTTTGCCCTTGCCCAATTCGCACTTTGCCTTGGCCAAAAGGGAGTCGCCGCACGGGAACTGTTCAAGTTCCTCGATGTTTAGCGGCTCGTTGTCGATCAGTTTCTTGCAAAGTTTTGCAACTGGCTTGTATTGATCCGTCTCGCCCTTGAATGCCGCGAAGCTGGAAAAGCGTGCTGGATCGAGCAGGTGCAACCGGGCGAAGTGGCTTTCCAGCCCCAACTGTTGAGGGGTGGCGGTTAACAGGAGTAGGGCTCCGGCCCGTTGGCCAAGCGCTTTGGCAAGCAGGTATTTGGCGCTTGGCTTGTCGAAATTCCATTCAAGGTGGTGCGCCTCGTCCACG
>ERZ651768.1768-NODE-1768-length-15599-cov-3.844801_pt1 | contig 15599 bp, 14 predicted proteins | sample MGYA00514754_ERZ651768 | MGnify/ENA metagenome assembly ERZ651768
CGATCTAAAATTAAGTGTTATGCCTAAAACTCTTTACGATAAATTGTGGGATCATCATGAAGTGACTACGAGAGAAGATGGTACTCATCTTCTTTACATTGATAGACATTTAATCCATGAAGTAACTTCTCCTCAAGCATTTGAAGGCTTAAGGGTTGCTGGAAGAAAGCCATGGAGAGTCTCTGCAAATAAAGCTACTCCCGACCACAATATACCTACAACTAACAGAGAATTAGGCCTTGAAGGCATAACTGATGAGGTATCAAAATTACAAGTGACTACCTTAGATGATAACTGTAAAGAACATGGAATAGAGCAGTTTGACATCTCCGATGAAAGACAAGGTATCGTACATATAGTGGGTCCAGAACAAGGCATTACTTTACCTGGAATGACAATTGTTTGTGGCGATTCTCATACTTCAACACATGGTGCTTTAGGCGCTTTGGCTATGGGAATAGGAACCTCAGAAGTTGAACATGTATTGGCTACTCAGTGTTTGGTTGCAATAAAACAAAAAAATATGAAAGTTGAAATAAGTGGTGGTCTTCCTCATGGCGTCTATTCAAAAGATTTAACTTTGAGCGTAATTGGGAAAATAGGTACTGCCGGTGCAACGGGTTATGCAATTGAATATTCTGGTGAAGCCATCAACTCCATGTCTATTGAAGCAAGGATGACTGTCTGCAATATGGCTATCGAAGCTGGTGCAAGAGCAGGAATAGTAGCTTTTGATCAATTAACTTTAGATTACGTAAAAGGAAAACCTTATGCTCCATCGGGAAATGAGTGGGAAAAAGCTTTGGTTCAATGGAAGGAACTAAAAAGCGACGATGGCGCTCATTTTGATAAAACAATTGACCTAGATGGAACCAAATTAAAGCCTCAAGTTTCTTGGGGTACTTCGCCTGAGATGGTCATGGACATAGATTCAACTATCCCAGAACCCCAATCTAACTCAGAGTCTGAAGCGCTTGACTACATGGGGCTTAAAACAGGCATGAGACCTCAAGACATAAAATTAGATCAAGTCTTTATAGGTTCTTGCACGAACTCAAGAATAGAAGACTTAAGGGTGGCGGCGAACATTATTAAAGGGAATAAAGTTAGTAAGGATTTGAAGAGGGCTATAGTTGTTCCTGGTTCAGGATTAGTCTCAAGAGATGCAGTCAATGAAGGTTTGGATGAGATCTTCAAGGAAGCTGGTTTTGAATGGAGGGCACCTGGATGTTCTATGTGTTTAGGAATGAATCCCGATCAACTTGATCAAGGAGATCATTGTGCATCAACATCAAATAGAAATTTTGAGGGTAGGCAAGGCTACAAAGGACGAACTCATTTAGTTAGCCCAGCCACTGCAGCTGCAGCTGCTATAGCTGGATATTTTGTTGATGTTAGGGAAGTTTTAAGGTCATAAAATGAATGAATACACTATCCACTCAGCCAAGATGGTTCCCTTGGATCGATCTAATATTGACACTGATCAGATAATCCCAAAACAATTTCTTAAATCTATTAAAAAAAGTGGTTTTGGACCTAATCTTTTTGATTCATGGAGATATTTAGATGCAGGATTTCCTGGTCAGGATAATTCAGAAAGAGAATTAAACTCAGAATTTGTACTTAACCACAAAAAATATGAAGGTTCTGAAGTTTTAATCTCAAGAGAAAATTTTGGATGTGGATCAAGCAGGGAGCACGCTGTTTGGGCTATGCAAGATTATGGAATCAAATGTGTTATTGCAGAGAGTTTTGCTGATATTTTTTACAATAACTGTTTTAAAAATGGCCTTCTAGCTATCACCTTACCCAAAGACGCTATGGCAGAAATGTTTCGTTTGGCTGAGGAGGGAAAAAACATTCATGTGGATTTAGTTAATCAAATCATATTAGATCCAAATGAAAAAGAAATAGTTAAATTTGAGATAGATTCTTTTCGCAAAACATGTGTTTTGGAGGGACTTGATGAGATTGGCTTAAGTTTGAAATACAGTGAAACCATTAAAAGTTTCGAGAATGCTAAAAAGAAGCAAACCCCCTGGGTTTTTAAATGAGTAATAAGCTAAAAAGAATACTTATTCTTCCTGGGGATGGTATAGGTCCAGAGGTGAGTTCCATAGCTAAAGAGTTATTAAGCCTAATAGATCAAAAGTACTCTCTAGGACTAGAATTAGATGAGGGATTAATTGGCGGCGTTGCTTATGAGGAAACTGGAAATCCTCTTCCGCAAGAAACTTTAGATAAAGCTAAGATAAGTGAGGCAATTCTTTTGGGTGCCGTGGGGGGGCCTAAATGGGATCAGCTTTCTTCTGAGAAAAGACCAGAGAAAGGACTTTTAGGAATAAGATCTGAATTTGACTTTTTTGCTAACCTGCGTCCCGCTATTCTTTCAAAAGAACTTGTTTCTGCTTCAACGTTAAAAGCAGAAATTGTTTCCGGTCTAGATTTGCTTATAGTAAGAGAACTTACCGGAGGCATTTATTTTGGAGAACCCCGAGGAGTAATTGAAGGTTCTGAGGAAGCCTTGAATACCATGAGATACAGCAAAGCTGAAATAGAAAGAATAGGGAGAGTAGCTTTTGAAGCTGCTCAAAAAAGGAATGGAAAGCTCTGCTCCGTGGACAAGGCCAATGTGCTCGAGGTTAGTGCTTTTTGGCGGGACACAATTTCTTCTCTTTCTAGAGAATATCCTGAAGTTGAGCTTAGTCATATGCTAGTTGACAATGCAGCCATGCAACTGGTTAGAGAACCTAAACAATTTGATGTAATGGTTACGGGAAATTTATTTGGAGATATTCTTTCTGATACTGCAGCGATGTTAACAGGTTCGATAGGGATGCTCCCTTCAGCCGCTCTTAATGGCTCTAATAAAGGTCTCTATGAGCCAGTACATGGTTCAGCTCCTGATATAGCAGGCAAAGATTTAGCCAACCCCTTGGCTTCAATACTATCTGTTGCAATGATGATGCGTTATACCTTTAGGGAAGAAGAAGTGGCCTCAGCAATAGAATCTTCTGTGGAGTCAGTATTAGCTTCAGGAAAAAGAACACAAGACATAGCGATGAAATCAGATTTAGTAATTGGTACCAAAGAGATGGGGAAAGAAGTTTTATCAACAATAGGGTCATTAAAATGAACAAGGCTTCCAATATAGCTGTTGTGGGAGCAACAGGGCTAGTTGGAAAAACTTTTTTAAAATTGCTTGAATCAGATCATTTTGTAGATTCGAAGATCCATCTAGTAGCAAGTAGCAAGTCAAAAGGTAAGGAAGTCTTATTTAGGAATTCAGTCCATGTCGTAAATTCTTTAGAAGAGTTTGATTTTTCAGCAGTTGATGTTGTGTTTTTTTCTGCAGGAGCTGAAGCAGCCAAGGAATACGCGCCTAAAGCTGAGAAAGCTGGTTGTTTGGTTGTCGACAATTCTTCATGTTTTAGGAAAGATGAAAATATTCCTTTAATAGTGCCAGAAGTAAATGGAGAGACTTTAACAGTAGATTCAATCCCAGGAATAGTAGCTAATCCTAACTGCCAGACAATCCAAATGGTTGTCGCTTTAAAACCTTTACATGATTTGTTTGTTATCAATAGAATTGATGTAACTACTTTTCAGGCCGTTTCGGGTTCTGGAAAACTCGCCCAAGATGAATTAGCCACCCAAATTGGACAAGTGCTAAAAGGAGAGACTCCTTCTTTAGATATCTACAATAAGCAGATTGCTTTCAATGCATTGCCTCATTGTGGTGACTTTGAGGAAAATTCTTATACTCAAGAAGAGATGAAGATGGTTTGGGAGACTCACAGAATATTAGATCCAAATATTGAAGTGGGCGCCACTTGTGTGAGGGTCCCCATAGTTAACGGGCATTCTGAATCTGTGCATGTTGAAACTAGAGAACTAATAAATATTGATACAGTCATAGAGTGCTTAAGTGAAGCAGAAGGCATAAATCTGATTCAAGGAGAAGACTCTGAAAGCTACGTAACTGCTGCAGAAGTAAATGGGACTGACCCAGTTCATGTGGGCAGACTTAGGATGGATCTATGGAGTAGCAATAGACTAAATCTTTGGGTAGTAGCAGATAACTTGAGGAAAGGAGCAGCATTAAACAGTATTCAAATTGCTGAGATACTTTTCTCCTAACTTTAAATGAATGTTGGTCAACTACTCTTAAGTATAGAAAATAACTTTCAAGACTTTATTGGTTTTTCCATACAGGGGCCTTTAGGATTACTGATTGGACTGTCATTTTTTTCACTTTTACTTTTTTTTATTCGTTACGAAAAAAAAGATAAGGAAGGCTTTAATTTTAATCCGGATAAGCTTAATGATGTTGGAGATCCTATTGAAACCAATTTAAACCTTACAAGAAGCCTAATAGAAATGAGTGAATTTAAAAAGGCGAAAGATTGCTTATACAAAGTAGAAAAAAGTTCCAACTTAACTCAGAAACAAAAAGAAAAAGCCAAAGTTCTTAGACAGAGACTTAAAGAAAAAGAGAATGGTTAAACAAATATCTCGTATAGCGATTGGAGTGGAGTACGAAGGAACAGCCTATAAAGGCTTTCAGAAACAGAAAAGCACTAGTGAGACAATTCAAGGCTTTATAGATAAAGCTTTGAGCCAGGTAGCTAATCAAAAGATTAAAACTATATGTAGTGGAAGAACTGATGCTGGTGTTCACGCTTACTGTCAAACCATACATTTTGACACAACTTCTTCAAGAGAAAGCAAGGCTTGGATTCAGGGAGGGAACTCTACTTTACCAAAAGACATAAGATTTATGTGGGCACAGAAAGTCAACAATAATTTTCATTCTAGATTTTCTGCAACTTCTAGAACCTATAGATATATTATTAGAAATTCTTCCTTCCCCTCCGCTTTAAATAGAAACAGACACTTATGGATAAAGGAAGAATTAGATTTGCCAAGCATGAGAAGAGCAACGTCGTATCTTATAGGAGAGAGGGACTTCACTTCTTTTAGATCAACTTCATGCCAGTCTAAGACTTCACTCAGAAATATTTACTCTATGAAAATCAAGAAAAAGGGTGAATTGATTCTAATTGATATTACTGCAAATGCTTTCCTTTTAAATATGGTAAGGATAATAGTGGGAACTCTCTTGGAAGTAGGAAGAAAGAAAATTTCCTCTAAAAAAGTAAAATCGATTCTTGATGCTAAAGATAGAAAACTTGCCGGTAAAACGGCTTCTCCGGAAGGTCTGTATTTTGTTGGTACAAGGTATCAAGAGAAGTTTAAGCTCCCGCCAGCATAAAATTTTCAAAGCTAATCAAATCCAATTTAGACAAATCTGGTAGACTGCGCGACCTTATATTAGATCATGGAATTATTTATAAAAATTTGTGGTATAACTAACTTGGAAGATGCAAGGTCAGCCGTATCTTATGGCGCTAATGCTCTGGGTTTTATGATGTATGAAAAAAGTCCCAGAAAAATAGTTAAAGAAGAAGTCCTGGAAATAATAAAAGAGTTACCTGAAGAAATTATTCCAGTAATGGTCTTTGTTAATCCCAGTTCTGAATACGTTGAGAGATGTTTAGAAGTCTCTTCCAAACTCATACCTCAGTTTCATGGCGATGAGACGCCTACTTTCTGTTCCTCTTTTGGTAGAGATTTCTTAAAAGCCCTGAGGGTTTCTGGTAAGGAAGATCTTAAAACTATTTTTGAAAGCTATTCAAAGTCTTGGATGCTTCTTCTTGACAGCTATCAAAAGAAAGATTTTGGAGGGACAGGACAAGCTTTTGCATGGAAGAATTTGAAAGGAAAAGAGCTTAATAAACCTTATTTATTGGCTGGAGGATTAAATCCCGAGAATGTTGAAAAAGCACTGTCTTTAGTTTCTTGTGCAGGATTAGATGTTAGTTCAGGTGTAGAATCTTCTCCAGGAAAGAAAGATTCGATCAAACTGAAAAAGTTTATTGAGACAGCAAGGAATTTCAGTGGCTAAAAAAGATTTCAATGTTCCTGACTCCAAAGGGCGTTTTGGAGCTTATGGAGGGGTGTATGTTGCAGAAACCCTGGTTCCCGCTCTTGAAGAGCTTGCTAAACAATATGACTTAATTAAAGAAAGTGAAGACTTTAAATCTGAAGTTTTTGAAGATTTAGAAAAATTCGTTGGCCGGCCTTCTCCACTTTACTTTGCTAAACGTTGGTCTAAGAAATTAGGTGGAGCGAAAATATTTCTTAAAAGAGAAGACCTAAATCACACCGGCGCTCATAAGATAAATAACACCGTAGGACAAATTCTTCTTGCTAAACATATGGGGAAAACAAGGATCATAGCTGAGACAGGAGCGGGACAGCATGGTGTGGCAACAGCCACGGTTGCTGCAAGACATGGAATGGAATGTGTAATTTACATGGGTGAAGAAGACATAAAACGGCAATCTTTAAATGTATACAGAATAAAAATCCTTGGCGCAAAGGTTGTTTCTGTTAAGTCAGGATCAAAAACACTCAAAGATGCTATGAACGAAGCAATGAGAGACTGGGTAACGAATGTAGACAACACATACTACATTATTGGTAGCGTAGCCGGTCCTCACCCTTATCCAAAGATAGTCAGGGATTTTAATGCAGTCGTGGGCAGTGAAGTGTTAATTCAAAGTAAAGAGCAAATGGGTAAGATGCCAGACCTCCTGGTAGCTTGTGTTGGTGGAGGCTCCAACGCTATGGGTCTTTTTTATCCGTTTATAGAAATTTCTACAACGCGATTAGTAGGAGTAGAAGCCGGTGGATTAGGTTTGGATACAGGTAAACATGCAGCTCCTTTAAATGCTGGTAGCGAAGGAGTTCTGCATGGGATGAGAACCTACTTAATGCAAGACGAAAAGGGGCAAATACAGGAGACTCATTCTATTTCAGCTGGTTTGGATTATCCGGGAGTGGGGCCAGAACACGCCTGGCTGAAAGACATCGGCAGAGCTGATTACACTACTGCTAATGACCAAGAAGCTTTAGAGGCTTTCAAAGAATTAACGTTGGTTGAAGGCATAATGCCCGCACTTGAGACAGCCCATGCACTAGCATATGTTAAAAAAGTAGCTCCTTCGATGAAGCAAGGAGAAACAATAGTTGTAAACATTTCAGGAAGAGGAGATAAAGATATAAACTTGGTTGCAAGCATAGAAGGTATAGAGCTTTAATGGGTCGCATTCAAAAGACTTTCTCAGAGTTAGAAAAGCTCAATAGAAAGGCTTTAATAGCTTATATTGTTGCGGGAGACCCCGATCTTGCTAGTACAGCAAGCGCCATGGAATTAATGGTAAGTGAGGGGGTTGATGTCATTGAACTGGGAATAGCATTTTCAGATCCTATGGCCGAGGGACCTTCTATCCAACGGGGACACGAAAGAGCTCTTCTCAATCAAACTTCTTTAGAAAGAGTGCTTGAGCTGGTTAAGAGTTTCAGAAAAAAGGACCAAAAAACACCTATAGTCCTAATGGGATATATGAATCCTTTTGAATCAATGGGAAGCAAAGTTTTTACTCGTAAGGCTTCTGAGAATGGAGTAGATGGAGTTCTAATAGTTGATATGCCAGTAGAAGAGGGCGGTGAATTTACTAAACAAACAAGGAAGTTGGGTATTGATGTTATAAGGCTAATAGCCCCTACCACAAGTGAATCTAGAATTAAAAAGATATGTGCAGAAGCCTCGGGATTTGTTTACTACATTTCCCTTAAAGGCATTACTGGTGCCAATTCTATAAATGTCGAAGAAGTTAAAGGGAAGGTTGGAATACTTAGAGACTTAACCAAATTACCTGTAGTTATAGGCTTTGGAATAAAAGATGGGGTAACAGCCTCTGCTGTAAGAGATTTAGCTGATGGAATTGTGGTGGGAAGTATTTTTGTCGATATTATGGGAGGTCATAAAGATAAGATAGAAAAGGAATTATCTATTAAAATTAAAGATCTTTCAGAAGCTTTGAATGAGATTTAGAGATGGCCAATTGGTTTGAGAAAATCCTTCCTTCTTTTATCAAAAAAGAAACAACTAAAAAATCATCTGTACCAGAGGGTTTATGGAAAACTTGTTCTGCTTGTAACACTATTCTTTATGTACCTGAACTGGAAGCGAGCTTATATGTTTGTCCTAAGTGCGATCATCATGTCCGTATTGGGGCCAGGAAGAGGCTTGACCTATTCTTAGATACAGACAATCAGATTGAAATAGCAGCTGATAAGAGCCCAACTGATTGGCTCAAATTTAAGGATACTAAGCGTTATAAAGATAGATTAATTGAGGCTGAAGAAAATAGCGAAGAACAAGAAGCTTTGGTAGTAATGCAAGGATCGGTGTTAAAACTCCCTTTAGTAGCAGCTGCCTTCGAATTTAGATTTATGGGTGGATCTATGGGTGCAGTGGTAGGTCAAAAGTTTGTTGAAGGAGTTGATCATGCCCTAAAAAATCAGTTCCCTTTTGTTTGTTTTTCTACAAGTGGCGGTGCAAGAATGCAAGAATCTTTAGTTTCCTTGTACCAAATGGCAAAGACAAGCGCAGCTCTCCAAAAATTAAAAGAAGAAGGTTTGCCCTATGTCTCTATCATGATTGACCCAATATATGGAGGAGTTGCGGCTAGCCTTGCTATGTTGGGAGATATCAATATGGCTGAACCTAAGGCGCTGGTTGGGTTTACAGGCCCAAGGGTTATAGAACAAACCCTTAAAGTTCAATTGCCTGAAGGTTTCCAAAGAAGTGAATTTTTATTGGAACATGGCGCTATTGACATGATTGTGCACAGGAAAGATCTTAAAGAAACTATACATAGATTGCTCTTAAATCTTTTAGATAAACCCTTAGCTTCATCATGAAAGAAAATTCTTTAGATTCGTGGCTCGAATACATTCAGTCGCCGGGGCCAAAGGAAATAGAATTAGGCCTGGAAAGAATCAAGCCAGTATACGAAAAAATAATAGGACCTTTCATAACTGCCAAAACTGTTGTTGTAGGAGGGACGAATGGAAAGGGTACGACTGTTGAATTTCTAAGTCAGTTGTTGATTTCAAAAAATAGAAATGTGGGAACTTTTACTTCTCCTCATTTATTCGATTTTAACGAAAGAATAAAAGTTAATGGTCAAGCAGTTTCAGAAAAGCACATTATTGATAGTTTTAAATTGATTGAAGAAAAAAGAGGTTCTGCCCAACTTACGTACTTTGATTTTTCTACCTTAGCTGCCTTGTTGATATTTAATGAATTTAATGTAGACATAATGGTTTTGGAAATTGGTCTTGGAGGACGGTTAGACCCAGTTAATATCGTGGACTCTGATATAGCTATTTTAACTAATGTAGAGTTGGATCATCAGGATTGGTTAGGGAACAATCGGGAAGTTATTGGTGAAGAAAAAGCTGCTATCTTTAGGTTTGAAAAGCCAGTAATTCTTGGCCAACACAGCATTCCTGAGAGTGTTTTAAAAAAAGCAACAGAACTCCAAAACCAAGTGTATAGAGTAGGAGAAAGGTTTGATTACCAGGTTAACGATTCGCAAAAAAAATGGTCTTATAGTTTTTTGGGACAAAAGGAAATTATTTTTTCTGCAATTCAACTAAATAATTTCTCAGTTAGTAGTCTTTCATGTGCTCTAACTGCTCTTTGTATTTTAGAAGAAGAGGTCAATGTTGATATCGAAGCCGTGCTTAACAAAACAGATTTAAAAGGTAGATGTGAACTAATTGAGAATAGATTCCTTTTGGATGTAAGTCACAATGAATCCTCAGCTAAGTATCTTTCTTCTTTTTTAGAAAGGAATTTTGAAAGCGATAGAGAGATTTCAGCCGTTTTTGGCGTCATGTCAGACAAAGATATTGATGCAATAATTAAACCTCTACTAGGGAGAGTTAAAAAGTGGTACGTTACTTCACCTAGTATAGAAAGGTCTAAAGACCCACAAGACCTTTCAAAATTAATTTCTTTAAAAAGCTCTTCCCAAGTTAATCAAGTTAAGTCCGTAAAGGAAGCCTGCTTAAAAGCTCATGAAGAGACAGGAGAAGGAGGTCTGATAATAGTTTTTGGTTCCTTTTATACTGTGGCTGAAGCATTTCCTGCCATCAAATTTCTAAGATCTGTGGCTTAATATGATGGCATTAAATTTCTAGATAAGAATTCATGGAATTACTTTTAGTAGATTGGTTTTCTTTAGCAATAATTATCGCATTCGGTGTAGCAGGTTTTTTTAATGGATTTGCAAAAGAAATCTTTTCTTTAGCTGCTTGGGTAATATCAATTGTGGGAGCTTGGTATTTTGGACCCTTACTTTTTCCTTTTATTAATCCATACATTAGTAACGCGGAGGCTAAATCTATAGCTTCGTTTGTATCATTATTTCTGATTCTTTTTATTTTAATAAGGCTATCAGGCGCTGTTATTTCAAAATTCATTAGTGCACTGGGACTAAGTTTTTTAGACAAAGGTTTTGGTTTCGTTTTTGGTGCTTTAAAGGCAACAGCAATATTGGTGACTATCTACATGCTTGCTTCAGGATTTTTAGAAAATCAAAACTGGTGGATTGAATCGCTTTCGAAAGAATGGACTTTGAGAATAGCTGAAGTTATGGAACCAATACTAAAAGATTGGAAGGCTCAAGCTGAGGTTTTATTGAACAAAGAGAATGTAACTTTTCCTCCATCGTTATAAACTAGTCTTCCCCCATGTGCGGAGTAGTAGGAGTAGTTAGCAAATCGGAAGTTTCACCGATGATCTATGATGCCTTAACAGTTTTACAACACAGAGGACAAGATGCAGCAGGCATCGCCACTTGTGATCGAGACAAATTTCATTTAAGAAAACAACTCGGTCTCGTTAGGGATGTCTTTAGAGATACTCATATGATCAGCTTGAGAGGATCGATGGGCATAGGTCATTTAAGATACCCTACTGCCGGAAGCCAAGACAGAGAACTAGCTCAACCCATGTATGTTAATTCTCCATATGGAATAAGCATTTCGCATAATGGAAATCTGACCAACAAAGAAGAAATCAGTCAAACTTTAACTGAAAAGAATCTTCGGTTTTTAAGTACTGATTCTGATAGCGAAGTTCTGCTTAATGTATTTGCCCATGAACTCCAAAAACAGGGCACTTCAACACCTTCTGAAAAGGAAATATTCCATGCAGTTAGAGCTACTCACAAGAGAGTGAGAGGAGCTTATTCAGTTATTTTTATGATTAATGGAGTTGGAGTAGTTGGGTTTAGAGATCCTTTTGGGATTAGACCCCTCATATTTGGTTCAAGAGAGAACGATTTATTGGGACCTGATTATATGTTGGCTTCAGAAAGCACGGTTTTGGATACTCTTGGTTTTAATGTTCTTGGAGATGTGGATCCAGGAGAAGCTGTCTTTATAAGCAAGGAAGGTGAAATGTACAGAGAAGCTTGCATAGAAAATCCAATCCATACTCCTTGCATATTTGAATATGTCTATTTAGCTAGACCTGATGCTGTAATTGACAATATTTCTGTACATAAATCAAGAATGCGAATGGGAGCAGCTCTCGCCAAAAAAATTGTTAACCTTAAGCCTGATCATGACATAGAGGTGGTCATCCCAATACCAGAGAGCAGCACTACTTCTGCACTTCAGCTAGCGAATACTTTAGGAATTAAATACACCGAAGGATTTGTAAAAAATCGTTATATAGGTAGGACTTTCATAATGCCCTTTCAGGAAAAGAGAGAAAAATCAGTTAGACAAAAACTTAATCCAATAAATTTTGAGTTTAAAGACAAAGTGGTTTTATTGGTTGATGATTCCGTAGTTCGAGGAACAACAAGCAGACAAATTATAGAAATGGCAAGATCAGCAGGCGCCAAGAAAGTTTATTTTGCTTCAGCTTCGCCTCCTATTAGGTATCAGAATGTTTATGGCATTGACATGGCAGCTACCACGGAATTAATAGCCCACAACAGAACAGAAGATGAAATAAGTGAACTGATAGGAGCAGACTGGTTAATTTATCAAGATCTTGAAGATTTGATCGAAACAGCCAGGGTAGGAAATCCTTCTATTCAGCAGTTTGAATGTTCTGTCTTTGATGGAAATTACATTACGGCTGATATAGATAGAACTTACCTTCAAAAGTTAGAAGAAACTAGAAGCGACGAAAAAAAATCTAGAAAATTAAATTAAAAAACTTTTTTAAATTCTTACTTAACTGTTTCAATCGTAACTGTCGGCAACACAGCGTTTTCAGCAGCTTCTTTATAAGAAGCAATTTCATTGAAATTTAAGTATCTGTAGACATCAGGGCCCATGGTATTTATTTCTTCCATGTATTTTTGGTATTCCTCCACGGAAGGAAGATAGCCTAATATAGATGAAATAGCTGCTAGCTCTGCAGAAGCTAAGAATACATTAGCTCCTTTTCCTAGTCGGTTGGGAAAATTTCTGGTGGAAGTAGAAACCACAGTAGAGTTGTCTTCTACTCTGGCTTGATTCCCCATACACAATGAGCAGCCTGGTACCTCGGTTCTAGCTCCCGATTGTTCAAAGATCTCATAATAGTTTTCTTCCATCAGTTGGTGTTGATCCATCTTTGTTGGAGGAACTATCCACAGACGGGTTGGCACATTCTTTGCTTCACTTAGTAGATTACCAGCTGCTCTAAAATGTCCAATATTTGTCATACAAGAACCTATAAAGACCTCATCAATTTTAGTTTTTGAAACTTCGGATAAAGGCTTTATGTCATCAGGATCATTAGGACAAGCCAACAAAGGCTCCTTGATCTCATCCAAATTAATTTCTATCTCCGCTTCGTATTCGGCATCTTCATCAGCTTCAAGGAGTTCTGGGTTCTGTAACCAAGCTTCCATGCCCTGTGCCCTTCTTTCAATTGTTCTTTCATCACCGTAACCTTCAGAAATAAGCCATCTGAGTAAAGTTATGTTTGAATTAAGGTATTCAATAATGGGCTCTTTGTTTAGTTTTATAGTGCAGCCAGAAGAGGATCTCTCCGCTGAAGCATCGGATAATTCAAAGGCTTGTTCCACTTTTAAATCTGGCAATCCTTCTATTTCCATGCATCTTCCGGAGAAAACGTTAATTTTTCCTTCTTTTTCTAAAGTTAAATCACCCTTTTTTAAGGCCGCATAAGGAATTGCATTCACAAGGTCTCTTAAAGTAATTCCTGGCTGCATGGTACCAGTAAATTTCACTAGGACCGATCCGGGCATATCCAAAGGCATCGAGCCCAGTGTTGCTCCGAAAGCCACCAGACCAGAACCTGCTGGGAAACTTATACCCAGAGGGAACCTAGTGTGGGAATCTCCGCCTGTTCCTACCATGTCCGGCAACAACATTCTATTCATCCACGAGTGTATGATTCCGTCTCCAGGCCTCAGAGCCACCCCTCCTCTGGTTTGAATAAAATCAGGTAAAGTATGTTGGGTCTCTATGTCAACAGGTTTTGGATAAGCTGCCGTATGACAAAATGATTGCATTACTAGGTCAGCCGAGAATCCTAAGCAGGCTAGTTCCTTTAATTCATCTCTAGTCATGGGTCCAGTGGTGTCCTGACTTCCTACCGTAGAAAGTCTAGGTTCACAATAAGTACCAGGTCTTATACCTTCCACTCCACAGGCTCTGCCTACCATCTTTTGAGCCAAGGTGTAGCCTTTATCGCTTTTACTCTGGACCTCTGGCCTTAGGAAGACAGAAGAGCTATTTTGAGATAAAGCTTCTCTTGTCCTATCCGTTAGTGACCTACCAATGATTAAAGGAATTCTTCCTCCTGCTCTTACTTCATCAAGTAAAGTAGGGGTTTTGTAAACAAAAGAACAAAGTTCTTTCGCGGAAGCCTTTGAAACTATACGACCTTCATGCGGATAGATATCTATGGCGTCACCCAACTCCATTTTGGTTACGTCACACTCAATAACTAAAGTTCCAGAATCTTCAAGGGTATTGAAGAAAATAGGAGCTATCTTGCCTCCAAGACAAATGCCGCCATCTCTTTTATTTGGAAGGTTGGGTATATCATCCCCTATATGCCACAATAAGGAATTAGTAGCAGATTTTCTTGAGGAACCAGTTCCCACGACATCCCCCACAAAAGCCACAGGATCACCTGATTCTTCTAGCTTTTCTATAGTTCCAATCGGGTCGTTAAAATCTGTATTTTTTAATAAGGAAAGAGCATGTAGGGGTATGTCTGGTCTTGACCAAGCCTCAGGTCCTGGGGACAAGTCATCGGTGTTTATCTCCCCATCTACTTTTAAAACCTTTGCCGTTATGCACTCAGGCACTTCTGGCCGATTTAAGAACCACTCAGCTTCAGCCCATGAAGAAATGACTTTCTTTGCTCTATCATTTTTTTTTGAGAGCTCAAAAACATCGTGAAAAGCATCAAAAATTAGAAGTGTTTTGGATAGTGCCTTTACTGCGATGTCGCCAACTTCCTCGTTTTCGAGAAGATTAATTAATGGTCCAACGTTATAACCTCCAAGCATGGTTCCAAGAAGTTCCGTTGCTAATTTATTATTTATGAGGGTAGTCGCAATATTCCCTTTTGCAACATCAGCTAGAAATGCTGCTTTTACATAAGCAGCTTGGTCAACTCCGGCTGGGATTCGATTTGTAAAGAGATGTAAGATAAATTCTTCTTCTCCAGCAAGGGGTTCTTTTATTAACTCAACTAAATCAGCGACCTGTTCTGTGTTCAAAGCAAGAGGTGGAATACCTAATGATCGTCTTTCTTCTTCATGTTTTCTATATTCTGTGAGCATAGAAACTTATTGGTTTGCTTTTGGTGGGAGCGCATTCTAACACAGAAAGAATTTAAGCAGTTGCGTTCAAAAGAGTTCTGGATATCATGTAATTATATGGAAAGAAAGGTTAAAACGCCTTGTGTAGGGGTGTGTTCTACGGTCTTCGGCGATCAAGTTTGCAGAGGTTGCAAAAGATTTCAACACGAAGTCATTGAGTGGAATGGCTATTCTGATTTTGAAAAAGAAACAGTCTGGAACAGACTTGAATCCTTAAAAGTTTTGATCATGAAGTCAAAATTTACAGTAAAAGATGAAACTTTGTTAAAAAATAAACTGGACGCTTTGGACATCTCTTACTACGAAAAAGTAGATCCTTACTGCTGGGTTTTTGATCTTATAAAGCAGGCCAGTCAATCTATAACTGACCTAAAAGAATTTGGTGTACACCCTTTATTTAAATCAACAACAAATCTTGTGGATCTTAAACAGTTAATAGAAGAAGAACTTTTTACCCTTTCCGAAGCTCACTATCAGCGATATTTTAGATTGGAAGATAACTATCGTGCCTAACCCTTGGGAAGAGATTCTCCTTAGTAAAACACCACGATCTTGGATTGATCGAGCTTTAGGCTCTTTGGATGTATTGCTCCTTGATCATGCCCATTGCGAGAAGAAGGCAGCCACCACTGCTATATCTTTGATTCACAGATATCCTGAAAGAAACTTATCCCCATACCTTTCACCATTAGCTAGAGAAGAGCTTCTTCACTTTGAAAGGGTTTCAACCTTGCTCAAAAAGAGAAAAATTCCTTACAGAAATTTAAAATCAGGCCGTTATGCAAGCAGTTTGCATCAGATGGTAGCCAT
>ERZ651768.1769-NODE-1769-length-15597-cov-9.207088_pt1 | contig 15597 bp, 15 predicted proteins | sample MGYA00514754_ERZ651768 | MGnify/ENA metagenome assembly ERZ651768
AGGCAGTGAAATGGTTAGAGCGATACATTAATGAATCGAGGGAAACATTTATAAAAAAAGGGAAAAACACGGATCATCTTTTCCTCAATTACAGAGGGAATGCCATCAGCAGGAAGGGTGTCTGGATGTTTGTGAAAAGGTATGCGGCCGATTGCGGAATGGAAAAAAGAATTTCACCGCACACGCTCCGCCACTCTTTCGCCACACATCTTCTTGAGGGAGGTGCTGATCTGAGAGCGGTGCAACAGATGTTGGGGCACGCGGATATCTCTACCACTCAGATCTACACCCACTTGGACAAAACTTATCTGAAAGAAATCCACAGAGAGTATCATCCCCGATGGTAGAAAGTTTTCTTCTTCTCGCTCCTCCAATTCTTCTGGCTATTACGTTCCATGAATACGCTCACGGATGGACGGCCATGAAGTTCGGTGACCCCACAGCGAAAATGATGGGGCGCCTGACACTGAACCCTCTGGTCCACCTCGATCCTATTGGAACGCTCATGCTGTTTCTGGTTCATTTTGGCTGGGCCAAGCCGGTACCGGTGGATCCGCGTTATTTCTCCGACCCTAAACGACAGATGCTGTGGGTGGCACTGGCGGGACCGGTGGCGAACATGATCCTCGCGTTTTTCTCAGGTATCCTAATTATTGGTTTTGCCTCCTCAAATTTTATGTTTAGCTCAAATACGGCCATTATCGGGAACATGTTAGTTTACAGTCTTCAGATCAATCTTGCTCTGGCTGTGTTCAACATGCTGCCCATCCCGCCTCTTGATGGTTCGAAAATTCTCAGAGGGCTTTTACCTTATGAATATGAACATATCGCTGTTCAGATGGAGCAATACGGGCCGTGGGTGCTTATGTCCATTATTCTATTCGGTATGATGACAGGCGTATCTCTGTTCTGGATCTTCATCGGTCCCTTCGTCAGGTTTTTTTCTTCTCTGTTCACTCTTGGAATCATGTAATGGGCTATGAGATTCACTTTAGACGCATCTTTGAAAGCCGCCCCAAGAGATCAGTACTACTAAAACTACTTGCACTTACGGCTGTAGTGCTGTTTCTTCTATTCTATCTGAAAGGTATGGCCGATTGATATGGATCAACTTGTAGAGTGTGTACCCAACTTTAGTGAAGGTCGCGACCAGAATGTTCTGGATGCTATCACAGCTTCTATCACAGCTGTAAAAGATGTGGCTCTTCTTGATGTGGATCCTGGAGAAGCTACAAACAGAACGGTAGTGACTTTCGTTGGATCGCCAGAGGGGGTTAAAGAGGCGGCATTTCAGGCCATCGCCACAGCTGCCGAATTTATTGATATGAAAAATCATTCGGGCGAACATGCCCGCATGGGCGCAACGGACGTTTGCCCTTTTGTCCCTATTCGTGGTGTTACTATGGAAGAATGTGTAGAGATTGCCAAATCTGTTGGAAAGCGTGTGGGTGATGCACTATCAATCCCAATCTACCTTTACGAAAATGCAGCCTCAACGCCTGAGCGCCAGAATCTCGCCAACGTTCGGGCAGGGGAGTACGAAGGCCTTACTGACAAACTGAAAGATCCTGACTGGAAGCCTGATTTCGGCAAAGCTCAGTTTAACGCCAAAAGCGGTGCCACGGCTGTTGGAGCGAGGCAGTTTCTCATCGCCTATAACGTAAACCTTAACACTCGAGATAGGAAAATGGCGACTGATATCGCCCTGGATATAAGAGAGGCGGGTCGGGCCAAGCGGGACAAAGAAGGTCAAATTGTCCGTGACAAGGACGGCAATGCTTTGAAGGTGCCGGGACTACTGAAAGATTGCAAGGCAGTTGGGTGGGAGATAGAGGAATACGGAAAAGCTCAAGTGTCAATTAATCTCACTGATTATACCGTTACGCCGCCCCATGCCGCTTTTGAGGCGGTCCGTGACGGCGCTCGAAAACGGGGACTCCGGGTCACTGGGAGTGAGATCGTCGGGTTGATTCCGCTGGAGGCGATGCTAATGGCGGGTCGTTACTATCTCACAACACAGGGGAAAACAACCGCCGTGCCCGAATCTCAGCTTGTGCATGCCGCCGTTGAATCGCTGGGTCTCAATGATGTCAGCAAGTTTGATCCCAATGAAAGAATTGTAGAATATCGCCTCAAAGAAAGTAATGATCTTGTATCTATGACTGTGGATGGGTTTACAGATGAGTTGTCCATCGATTCACCAGCGCCAGGTGGTGGCTCTGTTTCGGCCCTTATGGGGACGCTGGGTGCTGCACTGGTGAGCATGGTTGCCGCACTAACACATGGCAAGAAAGGAATGGAAGATTCAAGAGAAGAAATGGAGTCTGTGGGTAGTCAAGCTCAGGCGCTGAAAGAGAGATTGATCTCACTGGTAGATGAAGACACAGCGGCCTTTAACAGCATTCTGGATGCTTTCCGGTTGAAAAGAAAGACCGACGAGCAAAAAAAACAACGCGACGCTGCCATCCTATCTGCCACAAAGAATGCCACACAGATTCCGCTTCTGGTGGCCCAGCTTTGCTATGAAGTATTGGATCTTTCCATAACCGCCATTGAAAAAGGAAATCCTAACTCTGTCAGCGACGCTGGTGTGGCGGCTGAGGCCGCCTTGGCTGGGCTGAGAGGGGCACGGCTTAATGTTTTGATCAATCTTGACGGTATTGATGATGGAAATTTTTGTAATGAGATGACAAAGAAGGTGGATACTCTGTTAAAAAAGGGGGAAAGTTTCCACGGTAAAGTTGTGGAGGAAGTGGATCAAGTTATGAAAGGCGGAAATGGGTAGGATCAAGCTTCTTTCAGATGATCTGAAGAATAAGATCGCCGCCGGTGAAGTGGTTGAGCGACCAGCATCTGTGGTTAAAGAACTGATTGAAAACAGCCTTGATTCAGGTGCGACGGAGATTGATGTTATTGTCAAAGGAGGTGGCAACGTATCGGTGCAGGTCATTGATAACGGCGTCGGTCTGGAGAAAGATGATTTGCTTATTGCCTTTGCCCGCCACTCTACCTCCAAGATTGAATCAGTAGAGGATCTTTCTACCATTGATACGCTGGGGTTCCGGGGCGAGGCGCTATCCAGCATTGCTTCGGTAGCAAAAGTGAAAGCGTTGTCATCTGTTAACGGTGAGGATTCTGGCTACGAGATATCTGTTTTGGGCGGCGAAATTTCCCAGCCTGAACCTGTGGCATTATCCAAAGGGACGGCCATATCTGTGAGCGATCTTTTCTTTTCCATTCCTGCACGGAGAAAGTTTCTGAAAAGTGCCCAGGTGGAGCTTCGTCACATCATCAGGACGGTCCGCCGTTTTGGCCTCTGTCAGCCAAATGTCAGGTTCACTCTCACAGCCGATGACAAAGAGGTCATGACACTTGCACCAATGACTCTCATTGACCGGATAGCCGCTGTCCACGATCCGTCCTACCGGGAGAACCTGTTGGAAGTAAATCATCAAGCGGGACTCTTTGCTATCACTGGTTATGTGGGCAATCTGAATCTCGTTCGAAAGCGTCGAGGGGAGCAGAACCTGTTTCTCAATGGTCGATACATTGTCAATAAATTGCTCAATTCAGCTATTTATTCTGCTTACCAGTCCCTCGTTTCCCGGGGCGAGTTCCCATTCTTTGCCATCACTCTGGAAGTTCCGCTCGATACGGTGGATGTGAATGTCCACCCCATGAAAATAGAAGTTCGTTTCAGAGATGAATGGCGTGTATACCATGCGCTTAAAACAGCGGTGACGGAAGCGCTGAATGATATCCTTTCCACTGTTCCCGATTTCCTCAAACCGTCTGAATCGTTTCCCAGTTCAGGCGGCCAAGCCGGATTTTCTTTTCCACAATCGACACCTTCCGCAATTTTGTCGCGTCAGTCTGTTGAAAGGGCCAAATCGTACGTTCAGACTATGGGTGAAACGCAGACGGAGGAAGAGGGTGTCAATCTTGAAAATATTTGGCAAGTTCACACAAAATATATTGTATCCGAGATTAAAAGTGGTTTGGTGGTCATTGATCAGCACGTGGCTCACGAGAGAGTACTGTTTGAACAAGCCATGGATGCCATGGAAGGGAATCCCTTACCGAGCCAGTCACTTCTTTTTCCTGAAGTGGTAGAACTCCCGATTGAAGATTTTTCCACACTCCTTGAATTGTTGCCCTATCTAGAGAAGATTGGCTTTCGCATGAAAGAGTTTGGGAAAAACACTGTAATGATTGAAGGTGTTCCCTCTGAACTGGGGTGGGGAAATGAACGGGAAGTATTAACTGAAATTATTGACACCTATCGAAACCAGCAAAAGGCCCAGCCTTCATTCATGGAGGCTGTAGCTGCATCGTTTGCGTGTAAGGCAGCGGTGAAGGCAGGCGATGTCCTCACCCAGGAGGAGATGCAGTCGCTGGTGGACAGGCTTTTTGCTACGCAACATCCTTACTACTGCCCCCATGGAAGACCCATCATGGTCAATCTTTCCCTTGATGAACTCGATCGGCGCTTTGAGCGCACCTGAACCTCCCCATAACCGTGTCTTGATCCTTGTGGGTCCTACGGCTGTAGGGAAGACAGCTGTAGCTGTTGAATTGGCACGCCGCCTCGACGGTGAAATTGTCGGTCTCGATTCGCGGCAAATTTACAAGTATATGGCTGTCGGTACTGTTCAGCCTACCGATGAGGAGAAGGCCCATGTCCGTCACCACCTCATTGGCGATAGAGACCCTTCAAAGCAGATCTCCGCCGGTGAATACGCTGAGTTGGTAGAGATGGCCATGGATGAGGTGGAAAGTCGTGGCAAAGTTCCCATCGTTTGTGGCGGTAGTGGTCTCTATTACAGAGCAGTGACGCGGGGTTTTTTTGATGAATCGACTAGCGATCCTAAAGTGCGGGCAGCGCTTAAGGAACGATTGGAGAATGAAGGGTCTGATACGATGTTGGCCGAGCTTAAAACTATCGACCCGGAGTACGCCGAGATCGTTCATCCCAACAACCACAAGCGTCTTATAAGGGCTTTGGAGATTATCCAAATTACCGGTAAGCCACCTACAGAACATTTTCATCTTCAGGTCGAAAGTGACTCCAAAGACCGATTCTTCACCGTTTTTCTGAGAATGGATATTGAAGAGCTGACGCCGCGGATTGAGAAAAGGACAGGAATGACGTTTGAAAACGGATGGATCGATGAAGTGAAAAAACTCCTCGATCTCGGATTCGATCGGTCCAGTCACCCCATGGACAGCCTTGGTTATCGTGATATTCTGAAACACCTGGAGGGAGAGATGGATTTTGAAGAGATGGTAGAAAGGATAAATATTGATACGCGCCAGTACGCTCGGAAACAGTTGAAATGGTTTAACAAGGAAAGAATCGACTGTGTGCTAGAGGTTGCTGGGATGAGTGAAATAGAGGTGGCTGAGAAAGTAATAAATCAATTTTGAAGTTGCGTTGATGATACCTTAAATTTATGCTGATCGAAGTCCTTTAAACCATTCCCGAGAGGAGGTAAGGACTAGAAAGAAATCCTCCATGCTCGGGAGGATTTTTTGTATCAAGAGGTGATGACGGAGAAACGAAAACAGCTCCTTGAGAAGAGCGAAATAGAAAGGTCGCTCACGCGTCTCGCTCATGAAATGACCGAGCGGCTACCTTCCATTGATGATATTGTTCTCATAGGCATCCGCACCCGTGGTGAATTCATCGCCACTCGGCTCGCTAAAGCTCTCAAGAAAATATCCGGCAATAATATACCGACAGGTTTTCTGGACGTTACTTTCTACAGGGATGATTTCCGCGAACGGCTCATTCAGCCTCAGGTGAAGGGGACAGAGGTCTCTTTTTCTCTGGATGGAAAGACGGTAATTCTCACAGATGATGTACTGTTCACCGGAAGAACAATCCGGGCTGCACTGGATGAAATTATGGACTTTGGCAGGCCAGCAACCGTTGCTCTGGCTGTGCTGGTGGATCGGGGCCACCGGGAGATGCCTATAAAGGCCGATTTTGTGGGCAAGAATATTCCCACCTCTGATGCGGAACATGTGTTGGTGAGACTGGAGGAAGTAGACGGCGAAGATGCGGTCTACCTGGTGAAATATGATTGAGCAACATTGAGCCGTGGGATTCCTAAGTAACAGACATCTCCTTGGCCTGGCGGAAACGCCGAAGGAAGATATAGAGATGATTTTACAGCACGCTTCTTCTTTCAGAGAGGTGCTTGATCGCCCCATCAAGAAAGTGCCCACACTTCAGGGAAAGACCATTGTTAACCTCTTCTTCGAAGATTCCACCCGGACTCGAATCTCCTTCGAACTGGCACAAAAGAGACTCTCTGCGGACACGGTTAATTTCTCGGCCGGTAGTAGCAGTCTCAAGAAAGGTGAAAGTTTTAAGGATACGGCACAGAATATCGAAGCCATGAAGATTGATTGTATTGTTATGCGTCACCCCGTGCCCGGTGCGCATATTCACCTTATCAACTATGTGAATTCTGTTGTGGTAAATGCCGGCGATGGTACCCACGAACATCCCACACAGGGGCTCCTTGATATGATGAGTCTTCTGGAGGTGAAGGGAAAACTGGATGGTTTGAAGGTGGCCATTATCGGTGATATAACACATAGCCGCGTGGCGAGGTCCAATATTCACGGTCTTGTGAAGATGGGTGTCCAGGTGATGCTTTGCGGTCCTCCCAACCTTATGCCGGTGAACATCGAAGAGCTGGGTGTTACGGTCAATTATGACGTTGATGAAGTATTGGAGTGGGCGGATGCCGTGAACGTCCTGAGAATTCAGCGGGAGCGACAGGGGGTCAGTTATGTTCCATCCGTTAGGGAGTACAGGGACCTTTTTGGTATTACAAGAGAACGGGTTGAGCGGCTGAAAAAACAGATCACAATCATGCATCCGGGACCCATGAACAGGGGTGTTGAGATTGACAGTGATGTGGCTGATAGTGAGAACGCCATCATCCTGGATCAGGTGCTTAACGGCGTCGCTATTCGGATGGCAGTACTTTACCTCTTGCTGGGAGATCAACCAGAGGAATCATGAAAGGGAAAGCGCTACCTAAACAATTCCTTATTAAGAATGGTGATATCATCGATCCCGTCAAAGGGGAACGTTTCATCGGCTCCGTTCTCATCAACAGCGGCCGTATCGAAAAAGTGGGAAAGAGGATATCAGCCAATGGTGCCACAGTTTATGATGCAGGCGGAAAGGTGGTGACACACGGATTTTGCGACGTCCATGTTCATTTTCGTGAACCTGGAAGGGAGGATAAGGAGACACTGGCCACAGGTGCCGAAGCCGCTATTGCAGGCGGTTTTACCCAGGTATGTGCAATGCCAAATACAGAGCCGCCCCTGGACTCTCCTGAATCGATCCGCTTCATCGTGGAAAAAGCGGCTGATCTTCCTGTAAAAATTCATCCTATCGGTGCCATTTCGGTGGGGCAGCAAGGGAAAGAGTTGACGGAACTGGGCGCCATGGCACAGGAAGGAGCGGTGGCGTTCTCCGACGATGGTATACCTGTCATGGACAGCGGCGTAATGCGAAGAGTTTTGGAATACGCCGGGCCTCTGGGCATGCCCGTTATCAATCACGCTGAGGATCTAACACTGAAACTGGACGGACAGATGCACGAAGGGTCTTGGTCTACCCGGTTGGGATTGGCAGGCATTCCTGATGTAAGTGAATCGATCATGGTGAACCGTGATCTGGAACTGGCATCCATGACTGGGGGAAGACTCCATGTGCCGCACGTCAGCTCAGCCAAATCGGTAGAGTGGATCCGCGGCGCAAAGGCCGGGGGACTAGACATCACTGCTGAAGTGACACCACATCACCTCTTTTTTACCGATGAGGATCTTCACTCTTTTGACACGAACTACAAGGTGGCGCCCCCCATCCGGACGGAAAATGACAGACAGGTACTCATGACTGCAGTAAAGGATGGTACCATCGACTGCATAGCCACTGACCATGCACCTCATACCGTTGAAGAAAAAGAGGCTCCGTTTGACTGGGCACCGTGTGGCATGATAGGTCTTGAGAGTGCCTTTGGCGCCGCCTGGAAGGTGCTCAGTGGGTTGGGCATGAATTTGGAGGAGGTAATCCACTGTTTTACGATCAATCCCCGGCTTGTGATGGATTTTGAAGAAGATCTTTTCTCAGCCGGCACCGAGGCTGAGCTAACGATCTTTGATCCTGATGAAGAGTGGACTTTTGCTAAAGAGCACATCCACTCCAAGTCCCGGAACACACCTTTTGCAGGTGAATCCCTAAAAGGGCGCATAAAAGCGACCATTACGGGCGGAAAGCTTTTCGAACTTTAACATTTTTTCATTCTCAGCTAAAAAATGTCACCTGTAAAACCCTGTTGGCTCATAGGTCATAAAAGATAATTTCACCCTCAAGCGCTATTAGGAAAACTCCTTGTCGAGTTAGACGATTCTTGGCTAATTTTGTTTGCTATACTAAATGGCAAAACGGATGAAAACATATTCGATAAAAGCTGACGAGATCCATAAGGATTGGTTTGTTGCTGATGCTGAGAATAAAGCCCTTGGGCGTCTTGCATCCAAGGTTGCCCAAATCTTGAAGGGTAAGCATAAACCGACGTACACGCCCCATATGGATATGGGTGACTTTGTCGTTGTTGTCAATGCGGAAAAGATCCGCGTTTCCGGCAACAAGGAGATGCAGAAGACCTATTTTTCCCATAGCGGATATCCAGGAGGGACAAAAGAGGTGGATTTGTATACTATGCGGAGACGGCATCCTGAGCGGGTGATTCAAAATGCCGTGAAGGGGATGCTTCCACATAACCGTCTTGGTCGTCAAATGATGCGTAATCTTAAAATTTACAGTGGACCGGATCATCCCCATTCTTCCCAGCAACCAAAAGTGATGGAATTCTAATCCATGGCAAAAGCTAAATCTGATGTTGTATATGCAAGAACAGGCAGGCGCAAGTCTGCCGTTGCCCGTGTACGGATTTCACCTGGAAAAGGTAAAATGACTGTTAACGGTCGAGATTATAAGGATTATTTCGGGCGCACCATTGATCAGAAAATTGTTGAAAAACCTTTTGAAGTACTGGAATCCAGTGACTATGATATTTTGGCAAGCGTGAATGGCGGTGGTCTCTCAGGTCAGGCCGGTGCTATTCGCCATGGGATCTCCCGAGCGCTGCTTGAAGCCAATGCAGATTTAAGACCGGTTTTAAAAAAGGCCGGTCTCCTCACCCGTGATGCCCGTGAAAAAGAGCGGAAGAAATATGGTCTCCGCGGTGCTAGACGCGCCTTCCAATTCTCCAAGAGATAAGGACACTGTTTGGAAGTTACTTTTGATAACCTGCTGAGTACCGGAGCACACTTCGGACACCTCACTCGCAGGTGGCATCCCAACTACGAACCATATATCCTCATGGAGAGGAACGGTATCCATATCATCAATCTTGAAGAAACTCTTAAAGGGTTGACCAAGGCTATTGATTTTCTTACTGACAATGTTGCTGACGGTGGTGAAGTTCTTTTTGTCGGTACCAAAAAGAATGCCAAAGATATCATTCAGCAGGAAGCGGATAAATGCGGAATGTTCTACGTGGTAGAAAGATGGCTTGGTGGTACCCTGACTAACTTTTCTACCATCCGAAAGAGTATCAAGCGGCTGCAGCTTCTTGAGAAGGAATCGAGTCCGCTCTACGAAAGTGCCACTAAGAAGGAAATCCTTTCTCTGGAGCGTGAAATGATCCGGCTTCAGGATCTTCACCGCGGTATCAAAGACATGAAGCGACTTCCCAATGCTATTTTTATTGTAGATGCGAGGCACGAATCCATCGCCATTAATGAGGCTCATCGGCTTGAGATTCCTGTGGTGGCCATTGTGGATACCAACACTGATCCAGAGGTCATCGATTATCCCATTCCCGCAAATGATGATTCTATCCGCGCCATAAAGCTGATTGTGGGTGAAGTCTCCAGAGCCATCTGTGATGCGCGCTCAATTGCTTATCCTGATGGGGGTTCAATACCTGTAGCGGTGGGCGAGGAAGAAACCGCTGAAGCTGAAAGTATCACTCCTGAGAATGGAGAGATGGCCGAGGGTGCTGAACCAAAGGAAGCCGAAAGCGAAGAAATCGTTGTAGAAAAGGAGGAGTCCTTATCAGAAGATGGTGAGGTGCAGGATTCTGAGACAGAAGAGAAGATAGCAGCCGTGGAAGAGGTCCAAGAGCCTGAAGAGATCGTGGAAGAAAAGGAGACTGAAAAGTCAAATGACAATTGATGCAAGTATTGTAAAAGACTTAAGAAGCCGTACTGGTGCCGGCATTATGGACTGTAAAGAGGCGCTTTTGGATAGTGACGGCAATGTTGAAAAAGCTGTCGATTTTCTTCGAAAAAAAGGTATTACTAAGGCTGAAAAGAAGGCGGGGCGGGAGGCTGACCAAGGTGTTGTCTTATCCTATATTCACCCCGGCAACAGGATTGGCGTTTTGGTGGAAGTAAACTGTGAAACCGATTTCGTCGCCAAGACAGACGGATTTCAAACGTTTGTCAAAGATGTTGCCATGCAAATTGCTGCCACGAATCCTCTCTCAGTAACCCGGGATGGTATAGACAGCGTTGTGGTTGATAAAGAGAAAGAAATTTTCACCGAACAGGCCAAATTGTCTGGTAAGCCAGACAATGTCCTCGAAAAAATTATCGAGGGCAGAATAGAAAAATTTTATCAGGAAAACTGTCTTCTAGAACAATCTTTCATCAAAGACAGCGACAAATCTGTTCAGGATATTCTGATGGAGACAATTGCAACGCTCGGAGAGAACATCTCCATCGCCCGCTTTTCCCGTTTTGAGGTGGGCGACATGCTTTCTTCAAACGGCCAAGCCGAATAATTCCAACCACTGAATGTCAAAACCTGTTTACGGGAGAGTTCTGCTCAAACTGAGTGGAGAAATCCTTGCCGGAGAGAGAGGTTTTGGTGTTGATCCAGTCAAAGCAAAGGCTCTTGCTGATGAAGTCAAGTCTGTCAGAGATTTGGGTGTTGAAGTGGGTGTCGTTATTGGTGGCGGGAATATAATCAGGGGTGAATTGGCTGAAGTGCAGGGGATGGATCGGGTTTCAGCCGATTACTTAGGGATGCTTGCCACCATTATAAATGCCATTACACTTCAAGATGCACTGGAAAAAATCGGTTGTCAGACACGAACTTTGACAGCCATATCAATTTCTCAGCTGGCTGAGCCGTACATTCGTCGGCGAGCTGTTCGCCATCTCGAAAAAGGGAGGGTTGCCATACTTGCGGGCGGTACGGGAAATCCTTATTTTAGCACTGATACTGCGGCGGTATTGCGTGCTACGGAAATTGAAGCCGAAGCTGTTATGAAAGGGACTAAAGTTGACGGTGTTTATGATAAAGATCCCATGAAATCTGACGATGCGAAAAAATTTGATTCTATCTCTTACAAAGAAGTTATTGAAAGCGATCTCAAAGTGATGGATATGACGGCCATCACCATGGCAAGGGAAAATGATTTGCCCATTGTGGTGTTTGATGTTAACTGTCCCGGGAACCTCAAAAAGATTCTCGAAGGTAATAATCTTGGTACAACAGTAGGTGCACTATGAAAAGAATTGAACCACTCACAAAAGATGCCGACCATCGAATGGGTCAGGCGGTGGAGCACTGCCGGAACGAACTTGCACAGATCAGGACGGGCCGGGCCTCTCCCGCACTTTTGGACGGGGTAAAGGTTTCATACTACGGCTCCCCGGCTCCCCTGAACACTCTTGCGACCATTACGGCACAGGAGGCACGGCTCCTTGTTGTTCAGCCGTTTGACAAGAGTGTCATCTTCGATATCGAGAAAGCCATCCAGGCGGCCGATCTGGGTCTGAATCCCAACAATGATGGCAACGTCATAAGAATTCCCATTCCGGCACTAACTGAAGAGCGTCGCCACGAGCTGGTTAAACATATTCACAATCTGGTGGAAGAGGGCCGGGTAGCGGTGCGAAATGTTCGAAAAGATATCAACAACCAGTTGCGGGAGATGGAAAAGTCACACCAGCTGTCGGAGGATGAGGGGAGTTATGCTCACGAACAGATTCAGAAAATCACAGATAAATCTATGGAAGATCTGAATAGTCTCCTTACCACCAAAGAAAAAGAACTTCTGGAACAATAGTTTAGTCAAATATTTCCCCATTTTTTGCGGCACAGAAAAGAATCTGCTGGGCCATACCGGCAGCTTCACCCCAACGATTTGTCCCCCATTCAGATAAATCAACCGGTGACATATTTTTCAAATTGGGCATGAGATAAATCAGACCCCGTTGGACCCATATATCCACAGGAAAAGCTGACAGTCGGCCAAAACCAAAAAGCATAACACATTCAGCTATTTTTCGCCCTACACCTGGGAATTGTGTTAACAAAGTCAGCAACTCAGAATCGGTCTTTATAAGCCAGGATGCCAGAGAGATTTGTTCTTCTATTAGCTTTTTACATGTGAGATAGATGAACTTGGATCGGTATCCAAGGCCAATATTTCTTAGTCTCTCCTCACCGATGCAGACAATATCCTTAGCACTGGGAAGTGAATTATCATTGCTTCCCATAATTAGGGTACCTGTTTCATCTCTCAAATTATTGAGGTTTAACATGATGCGCGGTATATTGGATACGGCCGATGCCATGAATGAAATAAGACATTCATAAGGATCCTGTTTCATAATTGTTAGGCCCTCATATGAAGGGATTATTTGACTAATAAGCTTATCTTTTTTCAATATTGTCAGTAGCTTTTGTCTTTCAATATTTAGTCCGAGAGTGGTTCTCAACTTTTCTTCATCTAATTTTTCTCCCTTGATTTCCACATTAATGATATTCTCATTGATCTGGTTTGCCTTTATAACAGTGCGTCTTATTATAATTTTGAAAGTGTTGTTGGCTGTTTTAGTCCAATGAAAAAGTTGTCCACTTCTAATAGTCAGATCTAGATTGACAGGAATATTTGTTTTAAGGTTCAATTATAAATAATAAAACCCCCGGTTTTACGGAGGCTTGCATGTAAATGTGGCTTATTAAGAAAATCTAATCACATTTTGAGAAGCCGCAGCTTGGACACGTGACACATCCGTTCTCATGAAAGATATCACTGCCGCAATCGGGACATGTGGTCATCGTTCTGGCACTGTAGTTGGGTGTCTGCTGCGACGGCGAAGAGTCCACCATAGTAAAGCGAGTTTTGGCCACTTCCTCAGGCGTATCTTCAGCTGTTACCGGATGCTCAAAATCAAAGAGATAAGACTCCAGTGCTTTCCCGATTGCATCCGGTGTAGATAGGATAAGCTGACCATTTTCCCAAGTGGGATTAGGTCCGCTGATCCCCTTTAGCTGGTTGACCACGTCTTTCGGATCGATGCCCGAACGGAGGGCCAGAGATATAAGTCGGCTGATAGCCTCAGACTGTGCGGCGGCATTGCCGCCGGCTTTGCCGATAGTGGTGAAAACTTCGCATAGCCCGTGTTCGTCTTCATTGATGGTAATATAGAGAGAGCCTTCTCCGGTGCGGATCCTCTTGGTTATACCTTGGGTTACGCCCGGTCTGAACCGGGGACGAAGATCACCGCTTCTTCTGTGAGTTGCAGGCATGGTTTCGTCAGTATCCTTGGCTTTCTGTTCCTCAGAGATAAGGATCCCTTCCCGGGAACTCTCCCGGTAGACCGTAATCCCTTTCAGACCAGCTTTATAGGCTGCCAGGTAAATATCTGCAACGGTCTTCTTTTCAACATCGGAGGGGAGGTTCACCGTAGAGCTGATGGACGAATCAATATACTTCTGGATGACACCCTGCATTTTTACTCGGAAAAAAGGATCAATGTCGTGGGCTGTAACCACATAATCGGGAAGGTTCTTGTCATCTCCGAAAAGTTCCTTAACACCAGGGTGGTAGACCTTGAATTCCTTAAAGGTGTTACCATGCCCTTCATTCTGTTTAACGCGTCGGAAATAAGAGGTTTGAAAAACAGGTTCAATGCCGGAAGTCACTCTGGCCACAATGGCACCGCTTCCTGTAGGCGGAACGGTAAGGAGTGTTGCATTCCTAATCCCATGTTTGTTGATTTTTGCCTGGAGTTCATCACTGAGTCCGGAAACAAACTTACTCTTGGAAAATCCTTTCCAGTCAAAATTGGGGAAAGGACCTTTCTCCTTGGCGATCTGAACAGATGTTTCGTAAGTGGTGTCTCGCATAATCTTGCAAATATTATCAGCCACCTCTAGTGCTTTGTCGCTGTCGTAGGAGATGCCCATTCTAATGAACATATCTCCAAGGCCGAGCAGTCCGATACCAAGCCGGCGGTCATTCGACGCATTTTCCTTCTGAACATCTAATGCATGCCGGTCCACATTATAGTCTACCACATTGTCCATAAAGCGAGTGGCGATAGCGACAGTTTCGCGAAAAACGTCAGTCATGAACTGGCTGTTTTCATCTACAAAGCGGGCCAGATTGACGGAACCAAGATTACAGCAACCGCCATCAGGAAGCGGCTGTTCAGCGCAGGGATTTGTTGAGACCAGGGGTGAACAGTACTCCGCATTGTGATAGTCTGTCATGGTGTCCCAGAAAATGATGCCCGGTTCGGCACTTTCGTGAGCTGATGACACAATCTCTTCCCATAATTCCCGGGCTCTTACAGTGTCGTATTCTTTGCCGCCCCATTTCAGATCAAAATCTGTATCATCCTCAACCGCCTTCATGAACTCATGGGTAAGCAACACGGAGATGTTGGAATATTTCACCATATCCACATTACCGCGCTTAATGCTGATAAACTTTCTCACATCTGGATGATCCACGCGGATGGTTTGCATATTCGCACCACGCCGTCCGTGCTGGGCGATGGTGTTTGTGTTTTCGCTGAACAGATTCATGAAACCCGTAGGTCCGCATGATTCACCGCCGGTCCCGCCGATGGCTGATCCGCTGGGGCGGAGTACGGAAAGATCGTGGCCGCACCCACCGCCATATTTGTAGGTGATAGCTTCATCCTGAATGGCATTATAAATAGCTTTGACGGAATCTTTCTTGATAGCAACAACGTAACAATTGTTCAGTGTCGTGGTAATATCATCCCGTCCGGCACCATGCATAATCCTGCCTCCAGGAACAAATCGAAAATCTTCAAGAATGGTAAAGAACCTTTTGTACCAAAGATCAATATCTTTTTCTACAGAAGCCATAGCCTTTGCGATCCGCTTCCACATATCGTAAGGATTATTTTCCCACGGTGCGAGATACTTTTTCTGAAGGACTTCCTGTCCGAGCTCGTCCTCCTTATAGTATTCTTCTAAGGTATAGTGTGCGGGTGTAGTTTCGCCTAAAACTTCCGGGAGGTCACTTTCAGGGCCCCGTTCCGCATCTTTCTTTTCAATATCAAGACTTCCAATAATCTTGCCCGAGGATTTCTCCTTGGAGCCAGATACAGGAAATTCGAATTGCATAGCATCTGCCATTGGCTACTCCAAGTTATGTTATACAACTAAGGATCCCACTGGATCAAGAACCGAAGTGGAATGCCCCGCGAGTCGTAGGTACAATA
>ERZ651768.1770-NODE-1770-length-15585-cov-19.899084_pt1 | contig 15585 bp, 15 predicted proteins | sample MGYA00514754_ERZ651768 | MGnify/ENA metagenome assembly ERZ651768
GCAAGCAAAACCAGCTCGCCGAATTTTAGCTCCGGCAAGGTTGAATTCACGCTTTGACCAAGATTTTCCAGCAAAGTTTTTTCTGAAATCACAGAAAGCAGTTCAATACCAGATCCAGAAAAACAGAAACTAAGTATTTCGGTCAAATCATTCTCTCCACACAAATGAATTCCGCTCACCCCTTTTTTGGACAGGATACGCAAAAGCTCATCACCTTTTCTTTTTAATTCACGGAATGAGTCAAGTGTGCGGTTCAGGTAAGAGAGGCTGAGTCGGCTTTTTTCCAGTGCTCCCTGTGGAGTGAGAAAATAGAGCCAGCGCCGGGGTTTGACTTGCTTGGCTCGAATCCAGCCTTTTTTAAGAACTCTTTGAAAATAGGTATTCGTAAGACCCAAAGAGACATCCAACTCCCGAGCCAGCTGGCGTTGGTTAATCTCAGGCCTGTTCTCAACAGTATTAAAAAGAGTAAGTGTACGGAGTTCTTCTGGTGTCATCTTGAAAAAGATCCTGGTTAGAGTGATTTAATATTCAAGATAAAGTTGTTCAAACAATGAACATAATAATCAAATTAAACATATAGTCAAGCATTTTATTATTTATTTTATGCATCTTCCTGCTTGTCAAGCAGCATAATTTCAGGTACTTTTGAGCAGGATCATTTCAAACAAACATTTTAAGAGGATTTATGCAAAATTTTTTTATTAGCTTTCTGCTGTTTCTGTTTTTTATTAGCGGGTGTACAGAAGAATCGAGGAATAAAATATTCAAGCAGGCTGATAATGTTTTGGGGAAGGATCTGCGCGTTTCATATATTGCAGACAGCGGAACGATTGTAAAAAGCTGGACTGTTCGGGACGGGAAAGTTACCACACACAAAGACGAACAGGGCGCTGCGAGTGGATATTATTATTTCTGGAGTGTAGAAAGCGGTTATGTGCAGGTTCCAATTGTGCGGACGATTGTCGAAGAGATTAAGTAATAACTGAAGCGCTCATTCCATTCGTTCCAGCCAAACACCGATTCTCTGTGCATTCAGCAGATAATCGTGAGCCAGCAATTCGTCCTGACGCTTTTCCGGAAGTTGACAATTGTGCTTCCGGAGTCTGTCTTTGAAGATTTTACGTACTCCTGTTGACAATTGCTCCTTATGTGCCTTACATTTCTTTATTAATCCCAAAGCCATTTCCACAAGCAGATCCAGACATTATCGTAAATCTAGTCCAAGTATTTCAATATTTGTAACTCGTCCGTAATGTGTCAAATAAACTGCTTGCGACTAGCGATATTATGCTCTCTATACTGTATAAACTTTTTTATCTTTTCGATCAACGTATCCGCCTACAGATAGTATTGCTATTCGGATTAATGCTCTTAAGCGCTATTCTTGAAACTGGAGGAATTGGTCTAATTATACCATTTATCTCGGTCATTGTAGAACCGCAGATAATTGAGAGAAATCAATGGCTGCGTCAGGCAAATGAATTTGTGGGGGCACAAACAACGATGGATTTCCTGACATTGTCATCTGTTGAGGTTTGAAAAATAATACTACTGGATTCCCGTTTTCACTGGAATGACAACTTTTTGCGAACTTGCCATAAATAACAAAATCTAAAAATCTTCATCAATTAATTCTATTTCTTGTAATAGGTTTAAATCTTCATCAAGCAGATCGAGCGTGCCGGTCAAATCTTCATCGTGAAAAGTTTCGGCAGAATCTACAATTGGCTCTTCTACCGGGATGTCGTGTGCCTCAGTGTCAAGATCTGTAATATCTTCCTCTTTTTCATAAAAGTCAGTACGGCTCAACTGCACTAAAATACTTTGTGCAATTGTTGATAAATGAACGGGTCGGGTCAAATAATCCAGTGCACCTGCATTCAGGAACTGTATTCGTCTTTCCAGACTGACAGGACCAGAAAGACAAATAAAATGCACCTCCGAAAATTGATCCTTTGTTTGCTGCATGACCTCTAAAGCGTCAGAATTTCCTGCTGAACCAGTTTCTAGAATTACCAAATCGAGAGGATCTATTTTTAAGTGACGCCAAAGATTTTGTTTTTTGGTAACGCATTCAACCTCCATTCCGGTACGCTCGCTAAGATATTGGTTCAATAGATCAGCCTGCTCTTTTGCCATATCAAAGATTACTACCTGTTTTCCTTTAAAACTAAGTGGACTCAAGTCATCGTCAGCAAATTTGTGTAAAAAATCCTCATGCTGCGATGCTTCAGAAAAAGGGAATTTGCTGTTAAGTGGCTCCTCTTCACCGGGTTCCAGTAAATCTTCTTCTTCCAGTTCATCCTCATCAATTTCAGTTTCAAGATCTTCCTCTTCCTCCGATTCTGTAACCAAATCACCCAAATCGTCATCGACTTCGATCTCATCGTCAGTCACCGTCAAACTCTTTTCTGCTTCAGCAATTGTTTCCGGTGTTGCTTCATCTTTCAGTTCCATTTGAAAATCCTCCCCTGTTACTTCTTCAATGTAGGCCTTAAGTTGAATCTGTTTTTTCGGTGAAATACCAGCAAAATGAACGGCCGCCTGAAAATACCATTCAATTGGCCAGCACCACCGAACATTGCCCTCCAGTTCAAAACCATGTTCAAAAGCTAAGGTGACAGTTTCACCATCTGACATGGATTTTTCGCAATTAAAGCGGCATCCATTAAGTGAAATATCAAGTCCAGTCGCCACAGGGTCAGACCATTCGGCTGTCCGCACCTCAAAGGTGGATTCAAACGAAACTCGTGTATATTGTCTCCGATCAGCTGTTGGCATATATAAAACTAAATTATTGTTTGACAGTCTCGCAAAAAATTATCACTCCAGCGAAACCATGGATTGATATAGGTGATATTAGAGCACCGTTACAAAATTTTCTGGAATGTTAGCTTTAACACTTTCTCGTCAATCTGTAAAGCATGAGGATAAATATAACTCAATACCAAGTGAATTATTAAGTAATGCAAATCTGCAAACCTTATAAAATCTCATTTTTCGGGCCTTGTTAGACTCGCACATAAATCAGCATGAAGCACACAGAAATGAGCAATAATATTTGAGTCGATAATTGTGCAGGGAGCAGTCAGCCTGCATTTTACTTTATTAATTTGTCTATTGAAAACGATTGACTATTTTCAGACGATCTTTACCAGATTTCCCCAATTCACGGGCAGCCAGAGAAATACGATTATCTGTATTCAGTCCCTGCCAGTAAATATCTGCAATTTGTTCTGCATCACCTTCCAGCGGCAGCATGATTGGATCACCGTGAAAAGACGGAAGGGGATTACCGTCACCCATATATGTAGTCAAGCAATATCCGTATCCCGGAGGGATTTTGCAATAGCGGTAATAATGATGCTCAGAATGCTCAGCCGAAAAATCACTTTTGCTGATTTTAGCCAAAGCCATTGAAGACTCTTTCAGCTCAATAAATCCGGAAATACGGGGCGTATAATTCGGTGCATCCGGTTCATGCTTTTCTGTGTGCAGAGAAGTACAAAAACTCTCACCCTGCATCAAACCCTCACAAATCGTATCGGTCTGGCTTCCGTTGCTGACAACAATCCGGTTATCTACATCCCGCATGGCGTTGTAAATAATCAGCGTTGGATCTTCCACCAGTGAAGGATTTGCTGCTTCGGTCCGCAAAATTCCGTTTTCGTTCCTGAAAATCCGATTTCTGCTGTTTGAACTGCGGCCCATTATCCAGTAAATCACAATCCAAGAATTTTCATGGTTTCGTCCAATCACAATTCCACGTCCCGGATAAACGTTTTCTGCAATGTGATTCGTGAAATTTCGTCCGGCAAGTTCTTTGTGCAAATTAGTATTCGTATAGTTCAAATTGTTCGTGGTGCAATTCTTCTGATAATTTAAAGCTAATGCTTCGCCCCATTTCATCTTCCAGTGATTTGACTGCTTCCTGCTCTTCCTCCTGTATATATTTAAAAACATCAGAGTGCAAAAATATTGCGATGGATCCCTTTGTGTTTCGACGGCAACTGCGCCGGACTTCGCGGAAGGCTTCATAACAGACTGTAGATGCAGATTTTATTTGTCCAGTTCCATCACAATATGGACACGGATCACAAAGATAGCGGCTAAGATTTTCACGATCACGTTTGCGCGTCATTTCAACGAGACCCATTTCGCTAATTTGCAAAATTTTGCTGCGTGCCTTATCAGAGCGCAGGTGGTCTTTGAGAGTCTGATAAACCATTTGCTGATGCTGCTGAGATTCCATATCGATGAAATCGATAATGATAATTCCGCCAATATTGCGCAACTGCAGCTGGTAAACGATTTCCTCTGCCGCCTCAATGTTGGTACGCAAAATAGTTTTTTCATGACTTTCTTTACCGACAAATCTCCCTGTATTCACATCAACTGCAGTGAGAGCTTCAGTCTGGTCAATGACAAGATGTCCTCCGGAGCGCAGCCAGACTTTATTTCCTAGTGCACGATCAATTTCATTCTCAATTCCGTAATGATCAAAAACAGGTTCCGTTTTTGTATAATTTTCAATTACAGAACCATATCGCGGCAAGTAAGAGCGCACGAACTGACGAACTTTCTGAAACTGACTTTTGTCGTCAACAACTAATTTGCGGATATCAGCTGAAAAAAGATCTCGGATCGTCCGGAAAATTACATTTAGATCTGAATGCAAAAGAGCTGGAGCAGGCAGGGTATTGTATTTTTCCAGGATATCATCCCAAATAGAAACCAGGTAGTTGATGTCAGAATGTAAATCTTCTTCACTGTGTCCTTCGGCAACCGTCCGGATAATGAATCCTGCATTTTCCGGCCGGAGACGATCCACAATTTCCCTCAGACGGTCTCGTTCCTTGTCCTGGCTAATTTGACGGGAAACCCCGAGGGTTTGTGTGGTTGGCAAATAAACAAGATTTCTTCCCGGAATGGAGACGTGGTTGGTAATGCGGGCCCCCTTTGTGCCAATTGGACCTTTTGAGACTTGTACCAGCAAGTCCTGTCCTTCTTGAATCAGCTGCCCAATTTTATGCTGTTCTCCATTATTCTTCGTGGTGTTTCCATGTATTTCATGTTCCGGAAGAATGTCATCGATATGTAAAAATGCCGCCCGCTCTGTACCAATGTCAATAAAAGCGGACTCCATTCCAGGCAGAACATTCAATACCTTGCCCTTGTAAATATTGTCCACAACACGTATTGTTTTTTCACGTTCGTGGTGCAGTTCGGAAAGTACACCGTCTTCCATTACTGCAACCCGCGTCTCATGCGAAGTGTGATTTATGATAATTTCTTTAGCCATAAAATAATTAAGTATTAAGAATTATTATTTCTCTCATTTCCTGCACTGCTTGAGAAATACCGACAAAAATTGCCCGGCTGACAATACTGTGTCCGATGTTTAATTCACGTAAATGCGGCAGGCCGCAGATTCGTTGAGTGTTGATGTAATTGAGCCCATGTCCGGCATTTACCTGTAGTTTTTCCTGATGAGCCAATTCTGCTGCAGAAACCAGTCGTTCATATTCATTGTCCCTTTCTGCGCTTTTTACTGCATTGGCATAGCAGCCTGTGTGCAATTCAACATCTTCAGCACCAACTTTTTTACTTGCCTTGATTTGTTCAGTATCCGGATCTATGAATAAACTTACCCGGATTCCTGCATCCCGGAGTTGTTCAATTCCTTTGTGCATTATTGCTGCAGAACCGACAACATCCAGTCCACCTTCGGTTGTGACCTCTTCCCGTTTTTCCGGAACGAGAGTGACAATATTAGGACGAATATCCAGGGCTATTGTAAACATTTCTGCTGTTGCCGCCATTTCGAGGTTCAGACGCGTTTGCACTGTTTCACGTAAAATCCTGACGTCACGTTCGATAATGTGCCGCCGGTCTTCGCGTAGATGAATCGTGATCCCATCTGCACCAGCCAATTCCACAAGTCCTGCTGCAGTAACTGGATCTGGTTCGCTAATTTGACGTGCCTGCCTAACAGTTGCGACATGATCGATATTAATGTGTAAAGAAATCATTTTATTTGGTTGACGTTTGACGATTTTAATTAGACAGTTTTCGGCACCAATCTCTTGCCCCTGTCACTGGCTACTTATTTCATTTTTAACCCAAACCGAAACGATAGGCCACTGCTGCAGAACTGTGATTCCTTCCGGCGCAATTACTTTTGGTGTCACTTTAGGATACTCTCCAGGTTCATATGTTGAAAGATCAATTTCACCAAAAAGCTGATCTCTATCAATAGCTTTAATCAGGTTTTCAGGACCTTCAACAAAAACATTGAAAGTGCTCGGATTGATCACGCTCGCAAAATTCATGTTTCGTAAATAAACTGGTACATTGCCAAATCGTTTCCTGATCGGCAAACTTTTGATGCTTACTTCAGCCGTGTAATAATCAACGTTTTGATTGATGATTTGTACGTTTCCTCTTGGCAAATCCAAATCGACTCGCATTGTGACACTTTCCTTAAGCCCTTCTAACTCAATTTCATGAGCAGAAACATGATCCAGTTTTTCCAGGGCTGAGCGAGGGCCGCGCATTGTCAGTGTGTCAGGAACGATTTTAATGTTTTCCAGCAGATAACCCTTTTTGGGAGTCCCCTGATAGCGTGGTTTGATCAAAAATGTTTTTTCGATCAGCTCCTCGATTCTAACCGTAATTTGAGATGGATGAATTCGGCTTATTTGAACCTTAACAGGAGACAAAATGTGATTTTCCGTCAGCACATAAGAAAGAACTCCTTCTTGTGTATTGTCTAAATCCAAAACAGCCTGAATCTCCAGAGGATTAAATGATTCCCTGCTGTTAGTGTGTGCCACAATATTTACTTGAGGAGGATCAGAAGTGACCTGGAAGGTCGGAGATACATTTTTGAAAACCACCGGAGCATAAAAACTCATTTGTATTGGTTCTCCGGATTTTCGCGCAAGAAACCAGACAAAAACAGCCAAAACCACCGCAAGCACTTTGAATGATACATTTATCCGCATTTGTTAGACTCAGTTTGTTTCAACAGGAGAATTATTTGTGGCTGCCGAAGTTTTGGGGTTTTCAAGAATTTTTTCGACGGTCTCAGTTTTTGCTTTGCGGGTGCTGACTTTTGTTTCCTTTTCTTGGATAGCAGCTGGAATGTTGCCTGCAAGAACCTCTAAAAGTGCTTTGCGAATATCTTCATTTTTGCCGCGAATCAACTGTCCGCGGAAACTTAGACTGATTTCCTTGCGCTCCTCAGAAACAATCAGGACCGCGGCATCAGTTTCTTCTGTCAAGCCAATAGCCGCACGGTGCCGCGTGCCGAGAGAAGAGCTGAGGGCACTGTTCATCGAAACCGGTAAAATACACTGAGCTGCCAATAAATCACCCTTGTTGCTTATTATGACCGCACCATCGTGTAAAGGTGATGTTGGAAGAAAAATACTCAGCAGAAGCGGTTCACTAACTGTGGCGTTAATTTGTGTTCCGCGATCACTGAAATTTTTAAGTCCCACTTCCTGTTCAAGAACAATCAGGGCTCCTATCCTCTGCTGTGACATTACCAGACAAGCCTGAAGGATGCTTTCTACAACATCTCTTTTTTGCTGAGAGTTTTCACGAAAAAGAGTGAAGATTCCGATTTGTGCCAGGGCATTTCGGATATCTGTCTGAAACAAAACAACGAGTACCAGCACCAGCGATTGCCCCAAATTATCAAGAAGCATCTGTGTGGCTTCCAGATTCATAATCAGCGAAACTAGATAAAGGGCCAACAGCAAAACAAAACCCATTAACATGGGAATGGTGCGGGTTCCCCTTATGAGGAGCAGGATACGATAAAAAATAATGGAGAGGAGGACTATATCAAACAGATCTTGCCAGCGAAGGGAAAGATTACCAGTAAAGATAGGTAAAAGTGTTTCCACTGAAGTCTCCGGAAGGGAAAGTGGTTCCAAGTCCGCTTTAGTGACACGTTCAACTTGGAGCGTGATTTATTAGTTCATTGGTACTTACTATGCTCCGCGTTTTTTCAGGCACTGATAAGTGCCTGGCGGAATATTCATATCTTCTTCAAAAACTGTAAGATGTGCTATCATCTTTGTTAAACACTACTTATCAGTTTTAGGAGCAAATTCCTGTATAACCTGCAGCACACTTTCTCCATCTATAGTTTCTTTTTCCAGTAAAGTTTTGGCAAGTGATTCAAGTGCTTTTCGGTAAGTATTTAATATTGTTTTTGCTCGTTCATAAGAGGAATTAAGAATTTCAAGCACTTCTTCATCAATCATACGCATGGATTCATTACTGAATTCCTTGTGCTGCTGTAAATCGCGTCCCAGAAACACATGTCCTGAATCTTCAGCATAAGTCAGCGGCCCAAGTTTTTCACTCATGCCCCACTGGCAAACCATTTTCCGCGCCAATTCGGTTGCTTTTTTCAGATCATCGCTGGCACCTGTGGTGAAACGATTAAAAACCAATTGCTCTGCTGCCCGTCCTCCCATTGTCATGGCTATTTGCCCGAGCAAAGCGCGCCTATTGTGGCTGTGCCGGTCTTCTTCGGGCAGGAGCATTGTGACTCCTAATGCTCTTCCACGCGGAATTATGCTCACCTTGTGCACCGGGTCAACTTCTTCAATGCAGGCAGCCACAAGAGCATGTCCAACTTCATGGTAGGCAGTGGTCTCTTTTTCTTCATCACTAATCAAGAGACTCTTTCGTTCTGCCCCCATCATCACTTTATCTCTCGCATATTCAAAATCCTCATTGCCCACAGTCTCTTTATCTTGACGTGCGGCCCACAGTGCTGCTTCGTTGACAAGGTTGGCCAGATCTGCACCAGTAAAACCTGGAGTTCCGCGGGCTATTTTGTTCAAACTTATTTTTTTATCCAGTTTGATATTTTTGCTGTGTGTTTTTAGAATTTTTTCACGACCTTTAATATCCGGAGAAGGAACAACCACGTGCCGGTCAAAACGTCCTGGGCGCAGCAAAGCTGGATCAAGTACATCCGGACGATTGGTCGCAGCTACGACAATAATGCCTTCATTGACCTCGAAACCATCCATCTCAACTAGTAGCTGATTGAGTGTTTGTTCACGCTCATCGTTTCCTCCACCCAGTCCAGCACCGCGGCTGCGCCCCACAGCGTCGATCTCGTCAATGAAAATGATGCACGGTGCGTGTTTTTTACCTTGCGCAAACATGTCCCTGACACGGCTGGCACCAACACCAACGAACATTTCCACAAAATCAGAACCGCTGATACTGAAAAAAGGAACTACGGCTTCACCTGCAATTGCTTTAGCCAGCAGGGTTTTTCCTGTTCCAGGTTCACCCATCAGCAAAACTCCTCGCGGTATTTCACCTCCGAGTCGTTCAAATTTCCCCGGATCTTTGAGAAAATCTACAATTTCCTCCAATTCTTCGCGTGATTCATCAATTCCTTGTACATCTTCAAACTTTACCGGGTTGTCTTCAGTTTTGGTAATTCTTGAGCGAATTTTTCCAAAACCCATCGCACGGTTTCCGCCGCCTTGGACCTGGCGCATGAAGAAGAGCCAGATTCCGATAATCAGGATCATTGGCAGCCAACTGTTCAGGATGGCCATAAACAAATTGGTCTGATCGGTTGGTTCAACCCTAACCCGTACTTGATGCCGGTCTAAAATTTCAAATAAGGCTGGATAATTTGGGGCTTGAGTTTGAAAAGAACCATTTGTGTCACTGACACCGTGAATTTGACTTCCACGGATAGATACCTCAAGCACCGACCCGGATTCAATTTGAGAAATAAATTCAGAGAATGAAATTTTTCTTTCGTCTGATTCTCTTGGACCGACAAGATTAAAAAGCATCAGCATAACTAATCCGATCACGAGCCAGATACCGATATTTCGTAAAAATGTGTTCACGGTTGTCTAAAATTAATGTTATTGGTTATAATCCGTAAATGTTTTCACATTTGTCGCAGAAAGGCAAGTCTGAGACGAATAAATAAACAGTTTTTAAACAAATCTTTTAGTAACTCATGTTACTTTGTCAATTTTTGCAAAATGAGCTTTTACTCCAGTCTCATTTATGCGTTCGCAGGGAAGAGTTATACAGGATCGGATTAAAGTCCATCAGTTGGGCTGATTACAAGTTATGCACGTATCACGAGTAAATAATCTTGACTGTCAATTTGTGCTGGTGACAACAGGTCATGCTTTTTCACTTGACAAGAAGGACAAAAGTGCCCGAAGATACTGTAAAGACATGATAAATTTTAAAAAGTAAAGAGTGGTTAAAGAAAATAAAATTAGGTTGCAAAAAGTAGGGATTTTTTCACAGCAAATGGGACATCCGGTGACGGATTTGTTACAAGAGTGGTTTGTTCCTCATGGCATTGAAATTTTTCCCCTTGAAGAGGGAAAAGAAAGTAAAGCCGGTTTAGATTTAGTTATCTCATTTGGAGGAGATGGAACTGTACTTGCGGCTTTAAGCCTTTTCCCAGGGTGTCCGGTTTTGGCAGTCAATTTCGGAAATGTTGGTTTCCTGACCGCGGGAGACCGTGAAGAGTTGACTGAAATGCTGCAAAGTGTATTGGACGGAAAATATATAATCAGTGAACGTACAGTACTTGAGTGTATTCATCCTCATGGAACTGATTATGCGGTGAATGAAATTGTTGTCCGGGGTGCCACTCGTTTAATCGCTGTCGAGTTGAACATCAACGAGCAGCATATTAGGCGCGTTCGCGGAGACGGTGTTATTGTTGGGACTGCCACCGGAAGTACTGCGTATTTGCTGGCTGCCGGTTCGCCGATTGTAATGCCGGAACTGCGCTGCATGATTATCGCAGGCTTGAATGAATACGATTTCCGCTCCAGACACTTGGTCGTTACCAGAGAGTCGCAAATCAGACTCGAAATATCAGAGCAGACTCATGAAAAAGAAATTTACATATCTGTGGACGGAAAGAGAAAAGTGCCACTTGAAATTGGCGATGAAGTTCTTATTCGGGAGTCGTCAAGGCAGGCAAAATTAATTTTTATGGAAAAGAATTATTTTTTTCATAATCTTTCTTCGCGGCTGTCCTGGTTCCGCAGCGGTGAAAAATAGTTAGATCAGCTTATGGCGTTTAAATGGCGTTTTTCAGTCGGATTGATCTTTTCATTGACTTTACACCTTTTGTTGTTAATGGCCTTATTTTACTGGTATCCTGGTATAGTCAGCGAGAGTGACTGGCCATGGAAAGAGTGGTCTCCTTTTTTTTTAGATGAACAAAAAGGTTCTTCCACTTCAGCAGGTCTCTCAACAGTGGATTCCTATGAAAAGTTGTCAGGCAGAACTTTGTTTTTTCCTGATATTGTGCTGTATGGACAAGAGAAAAAACCACGCAAAAATACTCGAAGCAAAAAGCAAAACTACAATTCCATAGTTTCTTTTGAGGGCATTCTTGCGCAAGTTGAAAAATATCCTAAGCGCCTTAAAGCAAATAGGGCTTCAAAAAAACAGTTTTCCGGACAGGTGGTCTCACTACTGTCGCTTCTAACTCCAGTTGAGTTGCAAAGCCGGTTGCCTGAAAAGGAGACTCCTCATTTAAAAGCAAGAGAGCTGGTGAGGTATCGACAGGAACTTAATGAGTTTCTGTCTGCACGATGGGAAGTGCCAATCCATTTGATTGAAAGTCAACTTACGGTTGTGATCAAGTTTGAAATTAATAAAGATGGTCGTATTCTAAGTTGGAAACAGGAAGAATCTGGTAGTTTTGTACTTTATAAATCTGTAAAAAATCTACTGAAAAACTTGCAATTTCTCCCATCCTTGCCAAAGTCCTATCCAGAAGATTCTTACAAATTTGGTGTCCGATTCACTCCGGCCAACTTCAAAAAATGAGATTCCAGTGAAGTTCATTAACGATGTTTATCCGAAAATTTCACGCATTAGAGCTGGTTTAGTTTTTCTGCTATACGGAATAATTCTGCTTTCTTCCGGGAGTAACATTTTTGCCATTGATTATTTTGAAATCACCAACCCAAAGTTCATTCCAGTCAAGGTTGGACTTGCAAAAGAAAACAATCCGAAGGAGGTTTTATTGCTGAATGTTTTCAAGGAAAATTTGGAGAAAGTACTTTATTTTCAATTAATTTTGGCAACAAAAGAAGAATTTGAACAGTCAGAAAAAATTGTTTATTACCTTGACCTGGAGTTGAAAAGCGGGTCGAAACAACTTAGAACTACGCTCCGGACACAGGGAGAAAAATATCCAGTATCTCAAGAGACATTTGCATTGGTAGAAGATCAGGATTTGAGAAAACTTGGACGGAAATTGGCTGACTGGTTTGTAGAATACACGCTGGAATTCAAAGGGGTCTCTTCCAGCCGCATTGCCTACACCGCACAAAAAACAAATCGACGAAAAAATATCATGCTCAGTAGTTATGACGGAACTGAGCAAAAACGGTTTTCATACAATCTTGGTTCGAACAATCTCCCAAGCTGGTCATTCGACAGCAATAATATTATCTACACAACATTCACCCGCTCCAGCGTGCAGCTGGCCATTCAGCCGGCAAAACGTCACCGTGCCAAAATTCTTTCTTTTCCTTCCGGATTTCAACCGCTTGGCGCAAGCTGGCATCTGGATGGAGAATCAATTTTACTGACCCTGATGAAGCAGGGCAATTCTGACATCTACAGCTATCATCTTGCAGATGCAAAGCTGGAACGGATTTTTGCCTGGAAAAGTCTGGAAACCTCTCCCCAAATGTCTCCGGATGGCCAGAAAATAGCTTTTGTTTCAGACAGCGCACGTCCACGCAGTCCGCAAATTTATATTCATAATTTGAATAATCATAAAACAGAACGTATTACTTTTCGAGGTAGTTACAACAGTTCTCCTAAATGGTCTCCGGATGGATCACAACTGATTTACGAAAGGCAGAAAAAAGGATTTTTTCAAATTTACAAATATACCTTACTCACTCGCCGTCACCTTCAACTGACATTTGGTCGTTTTGATTCTGAAAAGCCTGACTGGGCACCTAACGGGAAACAAATTGTTTTCTCCGCAAAAAGGAAAAAAGCGCCAAAACTATACTACATTTCGTCTTTTGGAGGTCGCGCCATCCGTGTAACTACGACCCCCTCCGACATTGCTGAGACGAATCCGGTCTGGAGCAAATAATCGAATTAGCAGTACGGTTCTCAAATGCCAAAAAGAGATATAAAAATAACTTCCACACTATCGCAAAAAACCCGTAAAAACTCACAGATGCAGAGAAAAGGGAGAACTTTTCTCCCGAGAATAGTGCCTAAACGCTTTTATCTTTATTTGTCGATTTTCCTGTTTTTAATTTTGGGCTGTTCTTCATCTGGATCCAACAAAACTCCTCTGGGAAAAAATACAGTAGAAATTGTTGCACTGCAGAAAACGCTGGCTCAGCAAGAGGAATTGTTGGGTCGATTGCAGGCGCTGACGGCAGATCAGTTGCTGCGCAACAACGAACTTGAGCAGGCACTACCGCCGCGGGATTTGCTCGAATCCTTGCAAAATGGACTTGTTGAACTGCAGAAAAAAACACGGAGACTTGAAAAGCAAGTTTCTGAATTGAAGAAAGTTTTGGAAAAATCTGAAGCTAAGAAGAAATCTTCCAAATCTTCTGCTGATAATTATTCCAGCAATCAAGAGCAAATTATTCGGGGACTTGTTTCATTGCAGTCAGGGAATCCGGATCAGGCGGTGGAGCATTTACAAGATATCTTGAAGTCAAAAAAGGCAACAAAACTAAAAGGTGAAATCCTGATGGCCATCGGCAACGGATTTTTGGCACAAGGTCATGCGAAGCAGGCAGCATCTCATTACGGAATTTTTCTTCGTGAATATCCAAAAAGTAGGCATGTTCCTCAGGCTATGTATTTTCTTGGAGAAGCAATGGAAGAGCTTGGTGAAGAAGAAAAACAAAAAATTTTGTGGAAGGAGTTGATCCAAAACTATCCTGAATCGTCTCTAGCCAAACGTACAAAAAAACGGTTACGCAGTTCCAGTGCATCTTCGAATTAATCCCGGAAGATGGAAAAAAACACTTTAGGAAAGTCCGGTCTGGAAGTTAGTTGTCTTGGGCTCGGCACAATGACTTTTGGAGAGCAGAATACTGAGGAGGAGGCTTTTGCACAAATGGATTGTGCACTTGCAGCAGGGATAAATCTGTTTGATACGGCTGAAATGTATCCGGTGCCACCGCAGGAAAAAACTTTCACCAAAACCGAACAGATTATCGGCAAATGGATGAAGCTCCGGAAATGCCGGGAACGCCTGATTTTGTCAACAAAAGTTGTTGGCCCCACCGTGAAATCACGTTCAATGGGCAGCTACATTCGTGATGGAATTAATCACCTCACCAAAATTAATATCAAAACGGCTCTTGAAGGCAGTTTAAGCCGCTTAAAAACAGACACAATTGATCTCTACCAAATTCACTGGCCAGATCGGAATGTCAATATTTTTGGCCAGCGAGGATTCGCTCTTCCAGAAGATTCAGAAACAGATAATGCTGGAATACCGGAAACCCTGGAAGCGTTGGAAAATCTCCGGAAATCCGGAAAAATTAGAGCTTTTGGAGTTTCAAATGAAACGCCTTGGGGCGTGATGCGCTATCTGAGTTTGGCAGAAACAAACGGCTGGGAAAAAGTTGTCAGTATCCAGAATCCCTACAGCTTGCTCAACCGCACTTTTGAATCCGGACTTGCTGAAATTACGTACCGGGAGTCTGTCGGACTGCTGGCTTATTCTCCATTGGCTTTTGGAATGCTGACTGGAAAATATTTGGACGGCCAGAGACCTGCGCGTGCGCGTTTAACCCGGTTCTCCCGCTTTCAGCGTTACCAGACAAAAAATGCGCTAAGAGCTACACGCGATTATGCCAACCTTGCTAAAGAACACGCTTTAGAACCGGCACAAATGGCTTTGGCCTTTGTGCGTACACGGCCGTTTATGACAAGTGTATTGCTTGGCGCCACCTCAGTCACACAGCTTGTTACCAACCTGGCCAGCGCCGAATTAGAGCTTTCAGCAGAAGTGCTGGAAGGCATTGAAGAAATACATAGTCGTCTTCCAAATCCATGTCCCTGATCAAATAAAGTCGAAGCGCCTTAACGCCAGCGGTAGCCGAGGATAATTCGGTCTCCTTCGACTCCCTGATCAGGGAAATCCTCGAGTTTGATTTTTTCACTTTTTTCCCGATACCAACCCAGAATCCACCCGGATTCACTTTCGAAACCAAGACCTCAGTCACTGCCGCCAGATCATTTAAGCCCGGTATAAGTACTAAGTGATTCAATCCATGTCAAAAAATATCGCCCTCCATGAACTCCAAAAAATAATGGCCCCATCCATACCCGCAATTCGGCAACAAAGATACCAGCCTTGTAATATTCATATTTTGTATTGTCAGGCAACGCGCCTTTGCCTCCGAATTCTGCCCCGAAAAGTGAGAAAGAAAAAGACTCACCCAAAGCAAATTGATATTCTATTTGATTTCCAATTATTTTGGATGTTTGATTTTCTTTTCCAGTGTCATCATTAACCGGTTTTAGTTGGCCTAAATCCAA
>ERZ651768.1773-NODE-1773-length-15552-cov-12.526527_pt1 | contig 15552 bp, 14 predicted proteins | sample MGYA00514754_ERZ651768 | MGnify/ENA metagenome assembly ERZ651768
TCTTTTATCAAGTATATTACTACGGGGCGCCCATGGGTGATTCTTAAAAGCGCGTTTTCTTTGGACGGAAAAACTGCAACACGAACGGGGGACTCAAGATGGATAACTGGATCCAAGGCTAGAGATTACGCACATCGACTTAGAAGCAGAGTTGATGCAGTTCTAGTTGGTGCGGAAACAGTCCGGGTGGATGATCCTCAGTTGACCGTGCGACCGAAAAAGAAAGGTATGCGTAATCCAGCCCGTGTTATTGTGGCGGGAAGACGTAGTATTTCCACTTCAGCTAAAATTTTCAACAACGCTCATAAGGAGCGGGTTATTTATGCGACCACCGCCAGCCTATCGTTGGTTCGAAAAAAAAAGTTACAGGACATTGGCGTGGAAGTTCTTTTTATTAAACGCAAGAAAGAACAAGTGGACCTTCCTCTACTAATGGATAAGTTGGGGAAGATGGAAATTACATCCATTATGATTGAAGGTGGATCAGAAGTCAGTGGTAATGCCCTAAAGGAAAAACTGATCGACAAAGTAATTTGTTTTCTAGCACCCAAAATTATTGGTGGTAAAAATGCTCCGAGCCCTGTGGGTGGTCAGGGAATAGCCAAACTAAAAGATTTTATACAAGTTAAAGAGATGTCAGTTACAAAACTAGGAAATGATCTAGTGATCGAAGGAAATATACAATAAAGGAGATTTATGTTCAGCGGTATTGTCAGCAATGTCGGAATTATTAATCAAATTATTCGAAAACACGAGGGAGCTATATTAACAGTTCGTGGAGGAGATGATTTTAGAGGATTTGCATCAGGGGAAAGTATTGCTGTAAATGGCGTTTGTCTTACAGTGAGAGATAGCACGAAAGATACTTTTACGGTTGACTTGAGTACTGAAACGCTCAGTCGAACTTGTTTTAAAAATATTGAAGATCGGGCCAATGTTAACCTTGAGCGTTCTCTCACACCGTCCGATAAAATCAGCGGTCATTTTGTCAGTGGTCATATAGATTGTGTTGGTCATATCACTTCTATTGATCATAAGAGCGGTGAAATAATTTTTCGCTTTGAATACCCAGTTGAATACACTCCATACATCATCGAAAAAGGTTCTGTTGCAGTAGATGGTATTAGTTTGACCGCTTTTTCTTGTCTTGATAATAAATTTTCGGTGTCTATTATTCCATTCACGTTTTCTCATACGAATCTTGCTTCCAGAAAAATGGGGGATACCGTTAATATTGAATGTGATATGATTGGTAAATATATATATAAAGCCTGTGAAACTATTTTATTGTCTGGTGATGCTGATAAGAAAGTTTCTTTGGAAATGCTGCGTAAGCAGGGTATTTTGAAATGAAAAACTTCCATTTACTATTCATAATAAGCAACAGTAAGGAAAAAAAAAGAGAGTATAGAAATGAGTGAACTTGAACAAAGTCAGCAAAATAACTTCAGTTCTGTTGAAGATGCGATGGAGGATGTTCTTCAAGGAAAAATGATTGTCATTGTTGATGATGAGGACCGTGAAAACGAGGGCGATTTAATGATAGCTTCTGAAAAAGTAACGCCCGAGGCTATTAACTTTATGGCTAAATATGGCCGTGGTTTAATATGTCTTGCATTGACTGAGGATCGGACCCGTCAATTGGGGTTGTCTATGATGGTTGAGGATAATGAGTCAACTTTTGAAACCCCTTTCACAGTTTCTATAGATGCTAGAGAAGGAATAACTACAGGAATTTCCGCTAATGATAGATCCATAACAATCCAAACCGCAATTGATTCTCAAACAGAAAAAAGTGACTTGGTTAAACCAGGACACATATTTCCTCTTAGGGCTCGCACAGGAGGAGTTCTTGTTCGTATGGGACAAACAGAAGCTTCCGTTGATATAGCTCGTATGGCTGGGTTATATCCTTCAGGAGTTATTTGCGAGATTATGGATGATGATGGAACCATGGCCCGCTTACCAAGTCTTATAGAGTTTACACGTGAACATGGACTAAAAATGATAACCACCAAGGATCTTGCTGAATATCGATTGCAGCAGGAAACACTTGTCGAAGAGGTTGTGTCTACTAAAATACCTACTGAGTTTGGTATTTTTGATTCAGTAACTTTTCGAAATATATTAGATGATCAAATTTATATTGCTTTGATTAAAGGAGAGATCAGCCCTGAAATTCCCACGCTAGTCCGTGTTCACTCACAATGCCTCACAGGAGATGTATTTGGTTCATTTCGTTGCGATTGTGGTGAGCAATTAAAGAAGTCTATGGAAATGATTGCTGAGAATGAGAAGGGTGTATTGCTTTATCTTTATCAGGAAGGAAGGGGCATCGGTATCATCAATAAATTAAAAGCCTATGCTTTGCAGGATGAAGGTCAAGATACTGTGGAAGCCAATGCATCACTGGGTTTCAAACCTGATCTTAGAGAGTATGGTATTGGTGCGCAGATTTTGAAAAAAATTGGTTTGGGAAAACTTCGACTATTGACCAATAATCCTAGAAAAATAGTGGGGTTGGAAGGATACGGCTTGCAAGTGGTTGAACGCGTTCCCATCGAAGTGAGTCCTAAGAAGGACAACCTTAAATACCTCCGCACGAAGCAAAAGAAACTGGGTCATATGATTAAAAATATTTCATGATAGGTTTCTTGAAATGACAAAATTTATAGAAGGAGATTTGGATGCTTCAGGTTTGAAAGTTGGAATCGTGGTTAGCCGCTTTAATACTTTTATTACAGAGCACTTGTTGAGCGGCGCTATCAATGAACTGATAAGTCATGGAGTTGATGAGAATGAGATCGAGGTGATTCGCGTTCCAGGTGCTTTTGAGATTCCCATGGCGGCAAAAAAGATTTGCTCGAGAGGAAAAGATGTTGTTATTTGTCTAGGAGCGGTGATTCGGGGAGGGACACCCCACTTTGATTATGTAGCGGGTGAAACAAGTCGTGGAGTAGCATCGGTTGCTAGGGATGCAGATATCCCAGTTATGTTTGGTGTGCTTACCACAGATAATCTAGAACAAGCGGAAGATAGGTCAGGTGGAAAATGCGGGAACAAGGGGGCGGAAACGGCTCTTGCTGCCATTGAGATGGCTACGCTTTTTAAAAAACTTTAACCTTTAGGTTGGGTGGGTGCTATGGGGAAAAGAAGGGCATCAAGGGAATTGGCGCTCAAGTTTCTCTATCAATTTGAGCTAAATGGAGGGGACTTGGATGAGCAGATGAAATTATTTTTTGAGAGAAATTCATCTAGGGAAGATGTGAAAATTTTTATGAAAGACTTGGTGGTATCTCTCCTTGATAAAGTGAAAGAGATAGATGAAATTATTCAAAAATTTAGCGATCATTGGGTTCTCGATCGCATGGCTGTGATCGACCGAAATATTTTGCGAATGGGGACGTGCGAATTACTATTTGGTTTTTCAACTCCGCCCAAGGTTGTTATTAATGAAGCTATTGATATAGCTAAAAAATACGGTAACGAAGATTCTCCTGAATTTATTAATGGAATTTTGGATAAGGTTTATAAGGAAATTGGGCAGAAAGGGCCACTTCCTTTCACGACTTGAGATCTTGTTCTCCCCACTAGGTAGAGGATAATGAGATTTATAATTTTTTCCGATGTGCATAGTAATCTCGAAGCAATCCAGTCTTTTTGTCGTGCCACAGAAGCTATCCCCCATGACAAGAAGGTATGTCTTGGTGACATAGTAGGGTATAACGCTGACCCCAACCCTGTGGTTGAGTGGGTTCGAGAAGAGGTCGATCTTGCATTAGCTGGTAATCACGATTGGTGTGTCTTAAACCAAAAAGACTCCAGCTACCTAAATCCCGCAGCCTACCAAGCATGCGCTTGGACTCGAAGGAATCTGACTAAAAGTAATACGAATTTTTTAGATACTTTGCCCGTCGAAAAAGAAGAGGATGGTATTTATTGGGTCCACTCGTCTCCTTTCGAGCCAAAGAAGTGGCATTATGTTTCTACAAAAAAAAGTGCTGAAAAAAATTTTGATTTTTTTGAGCAGGATACATGTTTTTTAGGTCATTCCCATCTACCAGGTATTTTTGAAAAAAATAAAAATAATAAGGTGTACTCACATGATTCCTCCAAGATGATACTTGACCCTGAATCCCGTTATATTATTAATGTTGGTAGTCTTGGACAACCCAGGGATGGCAACCCAGACCCAGTATTTGTTTTATATGATTCAGGGAGCCATATTGTGGAGTTTTACCGTTTTTCCTATGACTTTCCCTCAACCCAGCAAAAAATAATAGCTTCTGGCCTTCCCTCCAGCCTTGCAGATCGACTAAATTTTGGGCAATAACCGCAATAAAATCAAATATTAAGGTTATTGACCTGATTTCTCAAAAGTGATAGCATTCGAAACGACAATAAAATTAAATAGTTAAGCTACTTTTGCAGAATAGTGCTAGCTTTGTAGCATTGGTTATTCATTGCATCAAAAATTTTTAGGGTGTTTTATGCGTTTTTTTTTACAGAAGTTTTTTTCCGCAAATCTTTTATTGTGGCTTTTCCTTTCCGTTCAGTTGATTTCTGGGGGAATAGCGTTTGCCGCTTCTTCGCCCGCGTCAATCGATTATGAAAAAGCTCGAGCGTCTTATCAAAGTTTTTTTAAATCAAAGAAGGGGATGGATAGACGAGATCGGTGGGTTTCGATCATTAAAAAATTTGAGTCAGTTTATAAGAACCATTTCCCCAGTAACGAAGCATACAAAGCCATATTCACAACCGGGGACTTGTATGAGCAACTTTTTTCAATTTCTAGACGAGATAAGGATCTTGATGCAGCCTTGGAGGCTTATCAAAAAACGGTAAAGGAATTTAAACCAGATCGATTGACAGATGATGCTCTTTATCGTCAGGGAGAAATTTTTTTTAGTCGAGGGAAATATGTTGCTGCACTGAATTCCTTTGAGAAGGTCTCAACATTAATTCCTAAAGGGGATGTCGCTGCGAAAGCAAGATCCAGAATTCCTAATGTCAGGTCTTTTGTATCGAAAGGTGACTTAGTAAAACAAGTTTCTTTAAAAGAAACAAAAAATACATCCTACTCGAAAGAAAATTCTAGCTTAACTGGTGGTAAAAAGTTAATTCTGAAAAAAATTGATTATAAGGTTGGATCAGATTCTTTCCGAGTTGTGGTGTATACAAGCGAAGCAGTAACTTTTTCTCAAGGCCGTTTATCTAAACCAGAACGTGTATACATAAACTTTAAGGAGACTCAACTAGCCGATAGTGTGGCCAAGGAGATAAAAATTGGAAGTCGCTTCTTAAAGGGACTTCGATTGAGTCAACTTGACAAAGAAAATACCCGTTTGGTGGTTGATTTGAACGAATCAAACAACCTTAAAATAGGTGTTTGGTCTGAGGGGCACAAGCTATTCGTAGAATTGAGTAATAAAAAGGCTCCAGATGTAAAGGTAGCCTCTAAATCGAAGATCCCTTTTACCAAGAAGATAGCTTCTAAACCGAAGATCCCTTCTACTAAGGCTGTTAACTTTGACAAGAAAGTCAAACATAACAAAGAGCCTAGAAAGGTGGCTGTCAAGGTATCAAAAAAACGCTCTCTTCCAGTGGTTAATAAAAAATTGCCTCTAATTGTAGTTGATGCTGGACATGGAGGTAGTGACTTAGGGGCGAAAGGATATCGGGGTATTCAGGAGAAGAATGTTAACCTTGCCATTGCTTTACGTTTGAAAGATGTTTTGACGTCTCGTTACAAGTACCGTGTCATTCTTACTCGAGGAGACGATACGTTTATTCCACTTCCGGGGCGTGGTAAAATTGCGAATGATAACAATGCGGATGTTTTTGTTTCAGTGCATGCTAATGCAGCCCCTCGACGAGCTGCCCATGGTATTGAAACTTATTACCTTGGACAGGGCCATAGTGAAGAAGCAAAAGCCACAGCTGCTCGTGAAAATGGAAAACTAGTCAGATCGGTGAAAGATGACGAGACTCAAGAGATTTTAGCTAGTATGATAAGCACCACAAAAATTAATAAATCCTCTCGGTTGGCCGGTAATATTCAAAATCAACTGTATCAGTCCATGAGAAAAAAATATTCCGGTGTCAAAAACTTAGGGGTAAAGGAAGGGCCTTTTTTTGTATTACATGATACGAATATGGCAAGTGTTCTTGTTGAAGTTGGATTTGTTACAAATCCAAGAGAAGAGAGTCGATTAAAACAAAGTTCCTACTTAGATAGGCTTGCTTCCTCCATTGCAAAAGGAGTCTCTAAGTTCGTTCAGGATTCTGATCCGATGATTTAGAGAGATTAAAGATCATGGCTGCATTACCCCTCGTTGCTATTATCGGCCGAGCTAATGTTGGGAAATCTACATTATTTAATCGACTTGTCCAGAGACGGAAGGCAATCGTAAATAACACTCCGGGAGTCACTCGTGATCGTATATACGGTCAGTCCGATTGGTTGGGGCATTCTTTTGTCGTAGTCGATACAGGGGGAGTAGACGTTGATGGAGTAAACGATATAGAGAATCAGATAGTTGAGCAGGCTCTACTAGCTCAAGATGAAGCGGATATTTTGATTTTTGTTGCGGATAAGAATTTAGGACTTACCCCTGAGGATAGAAAAGTGGTTGACCAGCTAAGAAAATCTGGGAAACCATTTTTTTTTATTGTTAACAAGGTTGATGAAGTTAGGCATGAGCAAGAACTTACTGATTTCTCTGCGATGGGTATGGATGCCATTTATCCAGTATCAGCAGAGCATGGATATGGTGTTGCAGACATGCTGGATGAGTTGGTTGCCGTACTACCAGAGGTGGAAGAAACCATCCTCCCAGAAAATACTATTCGCGTTGCTATTGCAGGACGCCCCAATGTTGGCAAATCATCATTAGTCAACAGATTGTTGGATTCGTCTCGATGCATTGTCTCAGATACTCCAGGTACAACTCGAGATGCCATAGATACGATGCTCAAGCAGGGAGATAAAAACTTTTTACTGGTTGATACAGCGGGAATCAAGAGAAAGGGAAGAACTCAGCAGGTATTAGATAAATTTAGCGTAATAATGGCCTTAAAAGCTATGGATCGCTGTGACATAGCAGTGGTTCTTATTGATGTTTCAGAAGGCATTACCGATCAGGATGCGACTATTGCGGGTTACGCTTTTGATAGAGGGAGAGGATGCCTCTTTGTTGTAAATAAATGGGATTTGGCAAGGCCGCTTGGCGCGACCAAAAATTCTATTGAAGAGCAGATAAGAAAAAAATGCAAATTCCTAGATTTTGCTCCAGTCATTATTTTGTCTGCATTATCGGGATATGGCGTGGAAAAGTTATTGCCTCAGGTAGAGTTGGTTTATGAAGAGTACAAGAAGAATTTATCAACGGGGAAACTAAATGATTGTATCGAAAAAGCCATAGAGAAAAACCCAATACCAAGTTACCGAGGTAAATTTGTAAAAATCCAATATATAACTCAAATCAAGAGTCGGCCGCCTACTTTAAAGTGTTTTGTTAACTACCCAGAAGGAATTCATTTCTCTTATAAGAGATATTTGACCAATAGCCTAAGAAAAACTTTTGGGCTTTCCGGGACACCGGTTAGATTATTTTTTTCAGGAAAGAAAAAAAAATGATTTAAAACGATTTAACAGTTTTATGGAGAGCGAGGATCCTAGCACTTTACTACCCGCCACATAATTTTTATGAATTTCTCACTGTAATGAAAAAAAAGATGAAATTCAGCACCTAAACAACGAATTACAACCCCTTTCCACATCAACAAGTTACCTCTTTTCTGCAAGGCCCCTTATAATTAGATTTTGCATCCAGATAAAATAAGGTTTGAGAAACTGTTTTTTTCCAATAGTATTAAACAGACTGAAACGTGTTTGATTTATAGTGTTACCACTTATTAGTTTAAGGTAGATTGGATAGGTTTTAGGATTAGGCTTCAGTTATTGGTTTATAATTGTATCCTCTTAATCCTTTTTCTGGAGGGGCTTACGATGAAACAATATAATCCCCAAGATATAAGAAATGTGGGTGTGATCGGGCATGGTGGTGCAGGGAAAACTTCCGTTGCAGAAGCAATGCTTTTTTTATCGGGTGTAAATGATCGCTTGGGGAAAGTTGGAGATACTTCTTCACTAATGGATTACGATCCTGACGAAGTAGACCGAGGACATTCGGTTAGTGCTTCTATTGCTTTCTGCGAATGGGGAGGGAATAAGGTCAATCTGATCGACACCCCGGGAGACGGCAACTTTATAGCTGATACGCCTGCAATCTTGAGGGTTGTCGATGGTGTTATATTGGTAATAAGCGCTGTGGATGGCATACAGTTTTATACCGAAAAAGTATGGAGCTGGGCTACCGAACAGGATATACCCAAAATTATTTTTATTAATAAAGTTGATCATGAGCAAGCCAATGTAAAAGCAGTTTTAGAATCAATCAAAAGAAAATTTAAAGTAAGCCCGTTTTGTGTTCACACTGCAGTTGGTGCGGGAGAAGAATTTACTGGCGTGATAGATGTTTTATCAAAGAAATCATACACATATCAAAAAGATGGATCAGGGAAAAATAAGAATGATGCCATTCCAGATGGGATGCTTGAAGAAGCAAATTTTTCTTTTGGGGAACTTACCGAGTTGGTTGCTGAGGTAGATGACGAGTTAACCGAAAACTATCTTGAGAATGGGGAACTTTCTGATAAGGAGTTTGATGTTGGTCTAAAAAAGGGATTAAAAGAGGGCAAGTTATTGCCAGTTTTTTTGGGGTCGGCTACCAAAAATGTAGGCATCGATCTTTTGATGAATTCTATCATAGACTATTTGCCCTCACCGGATCAGAGAGGATCGGTAAAAGGAAAAAGCCCAAAAGATGGTTCAGAAAAGCTGTGCAATGCCGACCCTGAATCTTCCCTGTCAGCACTTGTATTTAAGACCGTTGCTGATCCATATGCAGGGAAACTGACCCTTTTTAGGGTTTTTTCTGGAGTAATCAAGGCAGATTCATCTGTTTATAATGCGACTCAGGAAATCGTAGAACGTGTGGGGCAGGTATCTTTATTACAAGGAAAAAAACAAGTCTCTACTAGTGAAATTTCTGCGGGGGATATTGGTACGGTTGCCAAATTAAAAGTTACAACAACAAGTGATTCTTTATCATCCGAAAATAACCCCGTACAATTTGACGCAATATCTTTTCCAAAACCAGTGCTAACGAAAGCTCTTCTTCCAAAAACGAGAGCCGATGAGGAAAAAATCAGTGATGCTTTGAAAAGGCTTTGTGAAGAAGATCCCACGCTTAGCGTTGAACGTAAAGCTGAAAGCCATGAGCTTTTGGTTTCAGCGATGGGACAAGTGCATCTTGATGTTTCTTTGGAACGAATGAAACGTCGATTTGGTGTTGAAGTTGATGTCAGAACACCGAAAGTTCCTTATCGAGAAACTATTCGAGGAACAACAAAAGTCCAAGGCAGACACAAAAAACAAAGTGGAGGGCGTGGACAATTTGGTGACACCTGGATAGAGATTTCTCCACTTAAAAAGGGGGGTGGTTTCGTGTTTGAGGACAACATTGTAGGTGGGGCTATTCCGAAGACATATATCCCAGCTGTTGAAAAAGGTATTAAAGAGTCTATGGAAGCAGGGATCATCGCTGGGTATCCAATGGTTGATATAAAAGTACGGTTGTATGATGGTTCTTATCATGATGTTGATTCTTCAGAAATAGCTTTTAAAATTGCTGGATCAATAGGTTTTAAAAAAGGGGTGCCTGACTGTCGGCCGACTCTTCTGGAACCAATCATGACAATGGACGTTACTGTTCCCAGTGAATTTGTCGGTGATATTATGGGAGATTTAAACTCAAAGCGGGGAAAAGTTTTAGGAATCGATGCAGATGATGATCAGCAAAATATTCGTGCAGAAGTTCCTATGGCTGAAGTACTCAATTATTTGGCTGACTTGAATTCCATGACAAGTGGTAAAGGCGTGTTTACTATGGAGTTTGATCATTACGACGATGTACCAGAGCACTTAAAGGCAAAAATTATTGAAGAAAACCAAAAAGATTTGGAAAAAACAGGATAAGAATGTTGGTTGATATTTGTGTGTATTAAAATGAGAATAATTTAGAATGGTTTGATTTTGAAAAATAGAGAGCGATATGGAACTGTTGTTAAAGCAGATCTGGTTGAGTGTGTATATAAAAAAGTAGGGTTTACTCGCCAGGAAGCTGTGGAGGCAGTTGAAATTATTTTAAATGAAATTAAAATATCTCTTGCAAGCGGGGAGGATGTCCGTATCTCTGGGTTTGCAGGGTTTCATTTGAGAGAAAAAAAGGCGAGAAACGCAAGAAATCCAAGGAGTGGAGAGGCTGTTCTTATTCGAGCGAGAAGGGTTCTAACTTTTAAGCCAAGTCAACAGCTATTAATTACTACTAATCGGTCGATGTATGAATCAAAAGATACCGGATAAGTTATTTTTTAAAATTGGCGAAGTTGCCAAACTAACTAGTGTGGAACAACACGTTCTTCGATACTGGGAAGACGAGTTTGAGGCACTTCAACCAAAAAAAAACAAATCAGGTCAACGATTTTATGAAAAAAAGGATGTCGAACTGATCTTTAAAATTCAGAGACTGCTGTATCTAGAACGTTACACGATTGCTGGAGCCAAGCAAAAAATGAGAGAGAGTAAGAAGAAAAATTCGCAACTGTCCCTTGGTTTTGACCGTGAGCGCTTTCTAGAACAGAAAAGAGATATTATTTCTGACCTTGAATCTATTTTTGAACTTCTTCCTGAAGATTGAATAGTGCGGCTAAAAGGTTGGATTTTTTAATTGGTAAAATATGAGATGATTTTTTAAAACTCTCCCCTAAAACTTGTGGGGAGAATTTTTTAAAATCATGGTCATAGGTTAACCAAAGGCTTTTTGAGCAACGCCAACCAAAGCCTCAACCGTACGGCACCCCAGAAGGTCGGCATCTTCTCGTGCCACTTCATTGCCATCTGCGTCTACAGCGATTACTGATCTGTTTAAGTACCGACTGCGAACTCCATCCAGGTGCAGATTGTTAGCCTTTGCAAACTCTAGGTCCGGATCCTGGAAGAGGTTGGGAATGCCACGACCGGCGTTACTTAAAATATCGGTTCCTACGACAACAATTATTTCCTCAGCACCAGCAGTTGTAAATTTATCCATATTTTCTTTTACTTGATCGAACTCCTTATTACAAAAACCACCGGCTCCGGGGAGGGTGATGATGAGTCGTTTCCCATTAAAATCATTTATAGAAAGGTTTTGTTCTAAAGGTGTTGAAGCCGCATTCTCTACGCTCCATTCAGGGTTAAGTCTTATTAATTTTACGTTCATTCCTGGCAACTGTGCCATAAATCTACCTCCTCGATAATTAAATGTTTAGATAAGTATATTTGATGACGATTATCTTTAAAAGTATCATTATTTCACCCATTTACTAATTTTTTTATACTTAACCATATTGAATTAATAAGAATTAATTTTGGTTTAGTCGCATTCAAAAAGAACATCTGCTATTCTTCAATTACTAATAACTTTAAATTAATGACTTGTTTTATGATTTCAGCTCACAGATTTCTCTATTTTTCTTTATTTTTTTTTATTTTTAGTTTTGGGGATCTTTATGCGCAGGATAGTGATACTTCTAAACGTCCATTTTACCAATATAAGGGTAATTATGGTGAGGAAGTGGTGGCAAAAAAATCTAAGTTTAAAAGTGCATTTGGTTATAATTTAATTGACATGGGGCGAAACTGGTCGCCAATTGAGATAGATGTTATTCATGCAGCTTTTGAGCAATTTCCGCCCGGGTTTTACAAGATACCTACTTTAAAAAATTTGTATCGTCTCAATAATATCGTGTTGAACGCTGAAAATGCTCCGGCGGATGATATCCCAGCTGCAACACTCCCGTCTTTTACTACAATTTATGAAAATATATCTGAGTCATACAGAGTTTTTGTTGAAAAACAGGAGCTCCGAGTCGAGCTGTACAACCCATTATTTCATGAAGACCGGATAGATCTAATTAATATTATCCAGCATGAGATGGCTCATGCTTTTGATTTTTCTAAAGGTTTTCTGAGTTTTTCTGATGAATGGATTTCTTTGACAAAGTTTAAGGTGCTGCATATTTTTGCCTTAGATGGTGTACGAGATAGTGATTCTTTATATTCCTTAGTCAATGACCCTAAGATAAATAATTATGCTCCAACAGCCAGGCGAAATATCTCTACTTATTCCAGACAAAACCCGCAGGAGGATTTTGCGAATTCAGTGACGGCGTATATTCATTATCCTTATTTCCGCTATACCCACTCCGCGAGATATAAATTTCTTAAAAAAAATGTTTTTGAAGGTAAGGAATATTTTCCTAATGATTCTTCGATAAATAGTTTCGAAGAAAAAATTAATTCTGACATAGAAAAATCCTTGAATAGTGGTGCATGGGTTGAAGTGAGAGCTATTTTAGTTGAATTAGGTAGAGGGTACTTTCCTGAGATCGAGAAGAAAATCATCCGTCGTATAAAGAGAGCTCTTGGAGTAATGTCTGTGTCTCGAGAAAAAGATATAACCCTTAGTCTTGCTACCTGTTATTTGATGCAACCAGAAGGACTTGAGTTGAGAAAAAACTTGATTCGATCTCATCGTATTTCTGTAAAAGAAGTTTTAAGTGAGCCGCAATGTTTTCGTTACGCACGTGATACTTTTGAAAAACAACTTTCAAAATGGGCCCCCTCGAATCTTTATTTTTTTCAAGATGGCGGTAACAGTTTTATTCAGTTTGTTGATCCTGTTCTTGCAGCCGCGCATGTTCGTGGATTTGACACTGAATATGTATGGAAAATATTTTTTGAAGAGGAGGGAAGGATTTTGCTTGCTGAAGGATCTTCTGTTTGGGAAAAAGGTGGGAACGGTTCTATTGAGATAAACTTAAAAAAAAGCTCCGCTAGTAGTTTTGGTTTCCCAGAAGGAAAAATTTTAAGAATAGAATTGATGGTTAAACGAACTCACCCAATTAATTTTAAAAGTTTCGAATCTGAAAGAACGGGAGCAAGGTTTGTTGTGCAACCTTGGTTTTCTTATCTTGGGCCTAACTCACCAAATATTCGAGTAACTTTTCCATTAACCGCTCCAGAAAATACTCATTGAGTTATTCGAGATTTCGCACTAACCTCACGCACATGTTCATATTGGCGTATTTTGAAGGCCATACTTTAACGCCATCTTCGTATTGAATGACAAGAGCTGAGGAATCTTTTTCTTGGTTGGTCCACGTTGTTCCACCCGATCCTGGTTCGAATACGGAATCTAGATAAATTTCATCACCGTATTTATCAATATTTTTGCTGTTAAGGTCGAACGCACGCAGCTCTAACGTCTGCTGATCCCGTGTTTGCCACTGGTAGGTAAAGGTGGTGCTATTTGGCATCCACTTACCGCGGGCAAAATAAATGTCTTTGTCATCACCTAAATCTACCCACGTGCGGTCGCCAGAACTGATGTCTTGAATAGCAAGTTCCACCAAGACGTTTGGCGTGCCCGCTTTCGGGTATTTTTGTTCGATAAGCTTGATGTCGTCAGCATAGATTTCAGAACGCGTGATCACATCTACCGGGCTTTCATCAACCTTGGTAAAGGCAATTTTAGTCTCATCTGGCGACCACCAGTATCCGGTCATGCGGCCCATTTCTTCTTGCGCCACAAACTCAGCCATACCAAATTTGATGTTGTCGCCACCTTCTTTAGTAATCGCCGTTTCTTTACCAGACTCGATATGTTTTACATAAAGGTTCTGGTCGCGAATGAAGGAAATGTAATTACCTTTTGGTGATAATTTAATATCAGTTTCAAAAGCGTCAGTATCTAGAAGTTGCTTCGCCCCTTTTTCGCCTAGCTTGTGATAAAACACGTCGCCCCCTAATGGGAACAGTAAGGCTTTTCCATCGTCCGACCATTGGTAGCTAACAATCCCGCTGCCAGATAAGCGCATGCGCTCGCGGCGTGCTTTTTCTTCATCGGAAAGTACTTCTTCGCCGCTTTGTAGGTCGTTTGAGTCGAACAGCATACGGGTTTGACCACTTTCAATGTGGTACTCCCATAAATCTAGACGTTCGTAGTCGGTTTGCTTACCTTTAAGGAACGTTACCCGTTGACCATCGGGTGACACTTTTAATGAACGGGGGGCATCGCCATCAAGAGAAGGTGAAGAGAAAATACGCTCGATTGTGAGCGTTTCAGCATTTAAAGCAGTAGAGAGCATAGCGGCTCCAATTAAAAGGGCTTTTTTCATTTTTATCTGCATATTTGACTGTCGAAGGTTTGATTGTAGTTATATCAATTTATGATACAAGGTGCGACATATGAAATCCGCAATGGTGCTAGGAGCGACAGGTTTAGTGGGACGAACGCTTGTAAATATGCTGTTACAGGATAGACGCTACAATGAGGTAACCTGCTTAGTCAGAAAACCGCTCTCCTCCAGTATGTTTAACGACCCTCACAATCGCCTAAAGCCCGTGGTTATCGACTTCGACAATCTACAGGACTATCAAGGCTACTTTAGCGTAAATCATGTGTACTGTTGTCTGGGCACCACGCTTAAAAAGGCGGGCTCTAAACAAGCGTTTCGCCGCGTTGATTTTGAATATGTTCATGTTGCCGCACAGCTGACCCGAGCTCAGCGCGCGGACAGTTTTGTATGGATATCATCGGTAGGCGCTGATGCTAAAAGCAGTAACTTTTATTTGCGCGTAAAAGGTGAGCTAGAAAACGCGATCATGCGAATGCCGCAGTTGCCACATGCCTCTGCGGTGCGCCCGTCGTTATTATTAGGCAGTCGCGATGAGTCGAGAACGCTAGAAGATATAGCGCAAAAAACGGCGCCCATTTGGCAAAGCATAATGAAAGGGCCGTTAAAGAAATATCGACCGGTTCATGCTATTGATGTGGCTAGAAATATGATGTCTCTGCAGCGCTGGCAGTAATTATCACAACCTTAACGTGAAGCCTTGCATAACTTGGTATAGAATGCGCGCCTTTCAAATGCCTTAGGTAATACGACTTCCTTATGTTCCGCTGTAAACAATTCACCGTAGTGCAAGATAAATGCGCCATGAAAGTGAACACCGACAGCCTGATTTTAGGAAGTTGGGCTGAGCCCGGTTCGGCCAAGCATATTCTAGATGTAGGAACAGGTAGTGGCATTCTTGCGCTGATGATGGCGCAAAAGTCAGAGCATTTTTTTCATAGTAGTACCGATGAACAGCGTGTTGAGAATCAGCGAGCCGCTCGAATAGACGCGATAGAAATTGATGAAGATGCTGCGGCGCAGGCCGCGTTAAATTTTAAAAACTCAAAGTGGGCTAACCAATTATTTTCCCGCTGTTGTGATGTAAATAGTTTTATATCGCCCTATTTGTACGATGTAGTCATTTCAAATCCGCCTTACTTCGACTCACCAGCCAAACGTTCAAATGCTTACAATCAGCAAAGCCAA
>ERZ651768.1774-NODE-1774-length-15551-cov-6.098811_pt1 | contig 15551 bp, 14 predicted proteins | sample MGYA00514754_ERZ651768 | MGnify/ENA metagenome assembly ERZ651768
TTGATGGTGTCGGAACCAAAACTATCATCGCCCGAAAAATGAACAAGTTCGATACGATTGGTGTTGACCTTGTCAGTGCCTGTGCTAATGATATTGTTACCCTGGGCGCTCGTCCTCTGACCTTTCTTGATTATATTGCCAATGATACATTGAAACCCGAGATAATTGAAGAAATTGTCAGTGGTATGGCAGATGCGTGCTTGGATATAGGTGTTTCTTTAGTGGGTGGTGAGACCGCCGAGATGCCTGATACCTATTTACCCGGAGAGCACGATCTTGTAGGCATTATTACAGGTATTGTGAATAAAAATAATATCATCACTGGTGATTCTATTCGTCCGGGGGATGTTGTACTTGGGCTCCCATCTAATGGGCTGCATACCAACGGATACTCATTGGCACGCAAGCTCTTTTTTGATGTGGGTAGGTATAGTGTAAATGATACTATACCAGAATTTGAAGAATCGGTCGGCCTTACCCTCCTGACCCCCCACACTAATTATACAAATCATATTCTTACCATTCTTGATAATGGTATTGATATACATGGACTCGCTCATATAACGGGGGGCGGGATAATAGAAAACATCCCACGTGTCTTACCGGGAGATTGCGGTGTAGAGATAAGGAAGGATTCGTGGCCGGTCCTACCTGTTTTCAATATAATGCAATCCATCGGCAATGTTGATCATGAAGAAATGTACCGCACTTTTAATATGGGGATCGGAATGGTAGTGATCGTTGATGCAACCGGAATAACCAAAATCAAAAACAGCCTGAAAAATCTATCAGAAGTATACAGAATCGGTTCTGTGATACAGGGGAAACGAAGAATAAGAATTATTGATAAATAAAATAATAATGAGTAGATGTTTTTTTCATGATCTATGTTTTCTTAGATACTTTTTATATATAGGCTCGTCAAGAACGTATCCGATAAGATAATGAATCATGGGGCGACTATCTTTAAGGGCAAGCATTAATTTATCCAGTTCAAACCATTTGCACTTTGTGATCCCTTCTTTTCGCTGTGGCCTTAGTTTCGCTTTGAGGTTTCCTTTATACTCTACCAAAAACCAAAAGTTTTCCTTTACAAATAGATTGTTGTTTTGCTTAAAATGATGATACGTGGGAATAAGTGCTTGTAATAATTTTAAATGTTTTTTTTTCAGGCCTGTTTCTTCGTAAATCTCCCGTATAGCAGTGCTCTTTCTATTCGCTCTTTTTTTCAATCTTCCCTTGGGCAGGTCCCACCGGCCATTTTTCTTGATAAATAAGATCCTATTACCATGAATCACAACACCTCCAGCTGTTTTAATTTTATCAGCCATTGCTTATGTACTACCTTTCAGGTGATATAATAATTCATACTGCTCCTTGGTCATGTTGCTAAACTTTACTCCATCAATCTCGATACCATACACCGGTATTTCTTTTGACCATTTTTTATCCTTGAGAATTTCTTTTCCAGGATACTGGAATTTTGATAAAACATAGCGCATAGCATTAAGCCTGGCGATCATTTTATTATCAGAATTGATTACCACCCAGGGGTTTAGATTTGTTGATGTTTTGGCAAAGACCTGTTCTTTATAATTAGTAAAAAGGTCCCATTCTTTTGCTGCTTTCAGGTCATTGGGTGATAATTTCCAATATTTTAGAGAGCTATTCTGGCGAAATACAAAACGTTGTGCTTGATTCTTTTTGGATACTGATAAATAGAATTTTATTAGCAGGAGCCCTTTTTCAACATGCTGGGTTTCCCAATCAATTACCTTATTCATGAAATATCTGTATTGTGTTTCTGTACAATACCCCATGGCTGGTTGAATCAGGGCACGTGTGTACCAGGAACGATCAAAAAACACTATCTCGCCCAGACCGGGCAATAGCTTATCATATGTCTGAAACCACATCCTGTTCTGTGTGGGCGTAGGGACTCCAAGTTCGACCACACGCATGGTCTTGGGTATGAGATTCTCAATGAATCTTTTTATAGTAGCGCCTTTTCCAGCAGCATCGCGTCCTTCAAAAATGATTGATAGTCTTTGACCAGAGTTTGCGACCCATTCCTGTAACTTTAGAAGTTCGATCTGAAGCCGCCGTTTTTCCTTACGATATCCTTTTAAGGTCAATTCTTTATAATTCGTTCTATTATAGACAATCATTCAGTTGATTATTTTTTTAAATCTAACAAAAAGCTGACAAATATTATACAGGATTGGAATTTTATCCTTGTTATAACCATGCTTTCATTTTTACCTGCTGAATGTATACCTAAATTCGGGTCCTTTTTCCAAGTAATAATCAACTGATTCTTTCTTAATTGATGGCTATTGAGATTGGGGTAATTCAATTTCCGGGCTCAAATACTGAGCGAGAGACCAGTATGGCTTTGAAACGGGCCAAAATGAACCCGGTTGATTTTTTGTGGAACCAGCACGAAGAAAAACTTCTCAATTGTAATGGTTATGTTATTACTGGTGGATTTTCTTATGAAGATCGATCAAGGGCCGGGGTGATTGCTTCTTTGGATCCTATTATGTCTGCTTTAAAGAAAGAAGCGTTGAAAGGAAAACCGATATTAGGGATCTGCAATGGGGCCCAAATCCTAGTAGAGTCCGGTATGGTCCCTGGTCTGATCGATGGAAAGATCGGCATTGCCCTTACGGATAATAAGCGAGTTAAGAATGGCAAGGTTGTTGGAACTGGTTATTACAATGACTGGGCCTACCTCAAAATGTCTGTGAAGCCTGAACAAACAGCCTTTACCCGCCACCTGAAACGATGGGAGCTTATCCATATTCCATTTGCTCATGCTGAGGGTCGTTTCATATTTCCAAATGAACTCTTAAAAAAACTGCTAAAAAACGGGCAGATTGTTTTCCGCTACTGCGAACACAATGGTGACATCTCCGCCGAATTCCCAACAAACCCAAACGGTTCCGACTATAATATAGCTGCAGTATCAAATCCAAATGGGAACGTTATGGCAATTATGCCGCATCCGGAACGAACACATTTAGGGGACGCTATATTTACGTCTATGAAAGAATATATTAGTAATGGCCACCCGATGATCACCGTCAGTCTATCGCATGAACTTCCCAAATATGAGATCAATGATTTCAAACTAAATACAAATGCTTCAGAGTGGGTGATTGATATGATCATCACTGATAATGAGGCCGCATCAGTTCAGAACGTCCTGGTTAATTTGAATTTAAAAGTGGATATTACTCGACAGGTTCATTGGGAGATTGTGACAACGGGAAATGCTGATGATATACTGAGCGAGATCGAATCTTCAGGTGAACTTTTTAATTCTAACAAAGAATATATTAGTGAAATTAATAAAAATGAGAACACGGTCTCCTTTCTGGTACGACAAAAAGAAGATATGCAGAGTCTATTAAAATTTGAATCTTTGACAGGAAGATTTGGGATTGATGGCATTGTGGATCTAAAGCGCGGTGTTATATGGAACGTCGTTATTAAGGATAGTAATTTTAGAAGCAATATAAATGATATTTTAGACACGAATATATTTTTCAATCCATTATCGCATGAATGCTATCGAATCAGTTAAACATTACTCAGAACGTATATCTGCCGAATTAAATAACTGTTTGACCGAAACCAGTTTATTTAAGGTTCCCAAGCGAACTGGTAAGGTGCGGGATCAATATGATCTGGGAGACAAGATAGCGCTTATTACAACGGATCGTCAGAGCGCTTTTGACAGGGTTCTGGCATCGATCCCGTTTAAGGGACAGGTCCTTAACCAAACCAGCGCTTGGTGGTTCACGCAAACCGAAAATATTATTTATAACCATGTCATTGATGTTCCAGATCCAAACGTAACCATTGCAAAAAAGTGCGACGTTTTTCCCATTGAATTCGTTGTTCGTGGTTACATTACCGGTAGTACCGGTACAGCCTTGTGGACCGTATATAATAATGGCGACCGGGAATACTGCGGAAATATCCTGCCGGAAGGATTAGTGAAAAATCAGAAGCTGGATGCCAATATGCTAACCCCTACCACCAAGGATGAAACACATGACCGTCCCATCGCTCCGGACGAAATTGTAAGCGAAGGCTGGATGACCCAAAAAGATTGGGAGTATTGTAGCCAAAAAGCGCTGGAACTTTTCAGGTTCGGCCAAAAGAAAGCGGCGGAAAACGGGATGATTCTGGTGGACACAAAATATGAAATGGGCCGCGATGCGGATGGGAACATTATGCTCGTTGATGAAATCCACACGCCAGATTCCAGCCGATACTGGATCTCTGAATCTTACGATGAGCGAATGACAGCTGGAGAAGAACCCCAAAATATTGATAAAGAGTTTCTTCGACTTTGGTTCGTGGATAATTGCGATCCTTATAATGACGAACTACTTCCCGATGCACCAAAAGAACTTGTTAAAGAATTATCCAGCAGATATATCTATTTATATGAAACCATTACATGTGGATTATTTCCATTCCCAGATTTGGGAAAATCGATTAATGATCGAATTGAAGAGAGTTTGAATAAATTCATTTAGATACAGATCACACAAAAACATTTTAAATAGAAAGATTGTTATCATAGAACCAATCAGTCAAAACAGGAAAAGAAAAATTAAAATGAAAGCAGTGATTATTATGGGTTCAATATCCGATGAAACCCACGCAAAGAAAATAACGGATAATTTGGATGAATACGGTATTTCCTGGGAACAGCATGTAGCGTCAGCCCATAAGCAACCTTTAAAAGTGCTGGAAATTTTGGAAACCAACAAGGATGACGAAAATATTGTTTACATCACCATCGCTGGCAGGTCCAATGCGTTGTCCGGATTCGTGGCTGCCAACTCTACATTCCCAACCCTTGGGTGTCCACCATTCTCAGATAAAGCAGATATGTTAATTAACATTCATTCTACTCTGCAAATGCCCAGTGATACACCAGTTCTTACAGTGGTTGATCCCGGTAATTGTGCTTTAGCGGTCAAACGAATATTTGGTGTGTAGGATAAGGGAAATACAATAAATATCTGTGGGAACCGTGGCAAGTAAACTAAACACTATTTCACCATTAGATGGTCGTTACACAAAGGATATCCAGAAATTATCAGATTATTTCTCTGAGGCTGCACTTATTAAATATCGTCTAATGGTTGAAATAGAATATCTGATCATGCTTAGTGATGAAAAACACGTTCTCGAGTTAGAGCCATTATCCATATCTGATAAATCAAAACTAAGAAGGATATACAAATCATTCGGTGATGACGAGGCAAAACGTGTGAAGGCGATTGAAACTGCTACAAATCACGATGTGAAAGCAGTAGAATATTATATCAGGGAACGGCTTGATAAAATGAATAAAAAACGACTATTCCCATGGGTACACTTTGCCATTACATCAGAGGATATAAACAATTTATCATATTCCTTAATGTGGCAGAATGCGGTTCTTGATGTTTATATCCCGGACCTTAACTCACTGATAAAAAAACTAAAGAATACATCTAAAACATATTCTACGGTTCCCATGCTTGCAATGACTCACGGGCAATCAGCCACGCCCACAACATATGGAAAAGAATTAGCAGTTTTCACTAAACGGTTAGCCCGTCAGTTAGAGCAACTAAAATCCCATAAACTATTAGGAAAGTTTGGCGGCGCTACCGGAACCTGGGCAGCGCACAAAGTAGCCTATCCAAAAATTGATTGGTCTGATTTTGCAAGCGAGTTCATTCAAAGAATGGGGCTTGAGCCTAACCTTGTTACTACCCAGATAGAGCCTCATGATTCTATTGTCGAAAGTTATCATATTTTGATACGCATCAATACAATTCTCATCGACCTTTGTCGGGATCTATGGTCTTATATCAGTCGAGGAATTATTCAACAGAAAAAAATTCCTGGGGAAGTGGGTTCATCTGCTATGCCCCATAAGATCAATCCTATCCATTTCGAGAATGCTGAAGGGAACCTGGGTATTGCTAATGCGCTATTGAATCATCTGTCAAATAAATTACCTCTTTCTAGAATGCAGCGCGACCTGACTGATAGTACTGTGCTTCGCAACCAGGGCGTGGCAATGGGGCATGGTTATATAGCTATCCAAAATATTCTTAAGGGTTTTCGCCGAATCACCATCAATAAGAATAGTATGGCACGTGAGTTGGATGACCACTGGGAAGTTCTTGCTGAAGCTGTTCAAACCATATTGCGCAAGACAGGCTCGCCTGACGCCTATGAACAGTTGAAACAATTGACCCGAGGAGAAATGATAACAGAAGATGCTCTAAGGGAGTTCGTGACCCACTTGAGAATTCCAAAGAAAGACAAAGATTTACTTAATCAGCTTACGCCTGCAAATTATATTGGTCTGGCTCCTAAACTTGTGGAAATAGCATAATGTGTGGTGTTGTAGGAATCATTTCCACGCACAAACCTGTAGCGGGAGAATTGTATGATAGTTTAATTCATCTTCAGCACCGGGGTCAAGATGCCGCAGGCATAATGACCTATAACCAGCGGTTTCATGTTAAGAAAGGTACCGGGCTTATTCGTGATATTTTTGATGAACAGAATATGGCTCGTCTACAAGGCAACATTGGTATCGGGCATACAAGATATCCAACAGTTGGTGGGTTTAGTGTTGAAGAAGCACAACCAGTAATGACCCATGTTCCCTATGGTATTGCCATGGCACACAATGGAAATTTGGTCAATTATTCTGAACTCGTTCATGAGGTCTCCAGCCAAGATCATCGACATATCAACTCTTCAGTTGACGTTGAGGTTGTATTACATATTTTTGCGCATGCGCTGGACCACCCCAATCTTGATATAAGTGAGCTTCCATTTTTTGACCAGATTTGTCGTGCCGTTGAAACAGTGTTCGATCGAGTTAGTGGTGCCTATTCCGTTATAGGGGCAATCATGAAAAAGGGTATGATAGTTTTTCGGGATCCTCATGGTATCCGTCCGCTAACTAAAGGTATCCGTAAGAATGAAGATGGCACAACAGATCATATTTTTGCTTCAGAGACAACTATGTTCTATGCTTTAGGATTTGAACCGGACGGGAATGTATCCCCTGGTGAGGTAATTTTTATAGATGAGGTCGGGCGTGTTCACAAGCGCACACTGCGTAATGAACAATTTACCCCCTGTGTTTTTGAATATGTTTACTTTTCCCGACCCGACTCAATACAAAACGAGATCAGTGTTTATCGTTCTCGCTTGCGCATGGGTCAAAACCTAGCCAATAAATGGAAAGAACAATATCCAGACATCACCCCAGATATTATTATCCCTGCCCCATCGACAGCAAATACAGCTGCCTTGAGCTTTGCCAATGAACTGGGGGTTCGGTTTTCAGAGGGGCTATATAAGAATCCATTTATAGGGAGAACCTTTATAATGCCCGGGCAGGAAATGCGAAAGAAATCCATACGATATAAATTAGTACCTCAGGAGTTTGAGATTCGTGACAAAGATGTGCTAATCGTAGATGATAGTATTGTTCGAGGGAACACGAGTAAAGAAATTGTTCGAATGGTTCGTGAATTTGGCGCAAAAAAAATATACTTTGTCTCTGCCTGTCCCCCGGTCAAATTCCCCTGCTTCTATGGAGTGGACATGCCAACCAGAGGAGAACTAACAGCTGCGCAACGTTCTATTGATGAAATAAAAGAATATATGGGGGTGGATATTCTTATGTATCAAGAAATCGATGATCTGGCTGAAGCGGTTACAAGAAAAGGTGAACATAATATTGATCGTCTTTGTATGGCATGTCTTGATGGCCAATATATAACCGGGGACGTGGATGCAAAAAAAATGGATAGCCTGGAGAAAAAACGGAACATGGAAAGATCATATTTGCAATGATTATTTTGCTTATTGGCTCTGGTGCCCGCGAACATGCCATTGCCATGGCTTTAAACAGAGCTTCCCAAGAGAAATCAATCTACTGTTTAGCTTCTAACATGAATCCTGGAATTGCAGAACTCTGCACTGAAATCAAAATAGGGAACTATAATGATCCGGAGCTTGTGTGCAAATATGCGGATGATATCAATGCTAGCCTCGCAATCATTGGTCCGGAGAATCCGCTGGCAGAGGGTGTATCAGATGACCTTTGGAAACAGGGGATAAAAGTGGTCGGACCCAAAAAACACTTAGCCCAGATAGAAACATCAAAAACCTTTACCAGGGCTTTGCTTACAGAGTACAATATACCTGCTTGTCCAGAATATAGAACATTTTCAGACATGGATGGTGTAAAGGAGTTTTTATCAGTATTAAAAGATGATTATGTTGTCAAGTATGATGGCCTAGCGGGGGGAAAGGGTGTTAAGGTGTCTGGTGATCATCTTCGCTCTCATGAGGAAGCATTGAATTATTGCCACAAATTAGTGAATAATGGTGGGAAATTTGTTGTTGAAAAAAAACTGGTGGGGGAAGAATTTTCTTTAATGAGTTTTTGTGATGGGGACACGCTCAAACACATGCCGGTTGTCCAAGACCATAAACGAGCCTATGAAGGTGATACTGGTCCAAACACCGGTGGCATGGGAACCTATTCAGATGCAGATCATTCCTTGCCATTTCTAACTGATGAAGATATCGTTCAGGCTCAAGAAATCAATAATGCTACTGTCAAAGCACTTAAAAACAAATTCGCCGATGGTTACAAGGGTATTCTATATGGGGGATTCATGGTCACAGCAACCGGGGTCAAACTTATTGAATACAACGCTCGTTTAGGTGACCCGGAGGCAATGAACGTATTATCATTACTTCAATCAGATTTTTTAACTATCTGTCAGGGAATTGTAGATGGAACATTGGACAGGGTAGATGTAAGGTTCGCAAACCTGGCCACAGTATGCAAATATGCCGTGCCCAATGGTTATCCAGACAAACCGGTCAAGGATGAACCTATCAATCTTTCTAATGTTAAAAATCAAGAAAGGCTGTTTTATGCATCAGTTGATATCAAGAATGGTCAGTTGATAGAAGCTGGTAGCCGCACCGCGGCTGTGGTAGGCATCGCAAACACGGTCTCTGATGCAGAAAAAATCGCGGAAAGAGAGATTTCATCTTTTGAGGGACCCCTCTTTCACAGGAAGGATATCGGTACCGATAAGCTAATCCAGAAAAGAGTACACCATATGGAATCAATAAGGTGATCAGGCTTGGTGTTTTAGGCTCCACCAATGGAACAGATCTCCAGGCCGTAATAGATGCTATTTTATCAGAGAGACTAAATGCTTGTGTAGCTGTAGTCGTTTCCAACCGGGTCGGTGCCTTTATCTTGAAGCGTGCTAATAATCATGGTGTGCCTGCTCTTTTTGTTTCTCATAAAGAAAAATCACGAGAAAATTTTGATAAAGAAATAACAATTATACTAAAAGAACACCAGGTTGATCTTGTATTGTTAATTGGGTTCATGCGTATTCTTTCCAGCGGGTTTTGTAGAGAATGGCGGGATAGAATATTGAACGTCCACCCTTCCCTTCTACCCAAATATGCCGGGGGAATGAATAATAGCATCCATAAAGATGTCCTTGAAAACAAGGATGTGGAAACAGGCTGTACGATTCATCTTGTAACAGAAGAATTAGATGCTGGACCTATCCTCGTTCAGAAAAGGTGTGCTGTAGATAAAAGAGAAACTATAGCATCACTAAAAGCAAAGGTCCAGGCCCTAGAGGGAATTGCTCTTATAGAAGCGATTCAAATAGTGGGAGAAACAGTGAAACAACATGATAAATAATCCAATATTAAATCAGAAACCAATAAAAATAAACCGGGCACTTATATCTGTATTTGACAAATCAAATGTTGTGGTGATGGCACAAACCTTAAAACAGATCGGCATTGAAATTCTTTCCACTGGTGGGACAGCAAAAACCCTTCGAGAAGCAAAAATTCCGGTAACAGAAGTAAGCGATTATACTCAATTCCCTGAGATAATGGATGGCCGAGTGAAAACCATAAACCCCATGGTAGAAGGCGGTATATTAGGGCTGAGAGATAAACACAGCAATGATGCTGACGCCAATGGTATCAAGTGGATAGACCTAGTGGTCTGTAATCTTTATCCTTTTTCACGAACGATATCACAAGAGGATTGTGATATCGCGCTTGCAATGGAAAACGTGGATATTGGCGGTCCTACGATGATTCGTTCAGCTGCAAAGAACATCGGCTGGGTTTGCGTGGTCGTGAATCCTGATGATTACAAAGAAATCACGGAGGAATTAAATTCAAACGGTAAACTGTCATTTGAAACACGTAGACGATTTTCATCCAAGGCATTTGGATATACCGCCCAGTATGAATCAATCATTCATAATTATTTAAAAGAAGAGAACTTTTCCGAAAAACTTTCACTCACATACATTAAGCATTCAAAAATGCGTTATGGAGAAAACCCACATCAGCAAGCGGCCGCCTACCAAATCCCGGGCAATACAGCAAACAACATTCTGAATGCAACAGTACACCAGGGGAAAACGCTCTCTTACAATAATATTATGGACGCTGATGCAGCTCTTGCTTGCCTGAAAGAATTTGATGAAATTGCCTGTGTCATTGTAAAACACACTAATCCCTGTGGCGCTGCTACTGGCAATGATCTCTTAGACGTTTATTCTCGTGCTTTTAATGCTGATAATTTGTCTGCTTTTGGCGGTATTATTGCTCTGAATCGAAAATGTACGGAAGAGGTTGCAATAGAAATCAGTAAGGTGTTCGTTGAAATTGTATTGGCGCCCGCTTATGACCCAAAAGCCCTTACCTTATTTTCAAAAAAGAAAAACCTACGCATACTTGAAGTTGAAAACCCCCAAAAGCATGAAAAGAGACTTGAGGTTCGAAATATAAATGGTGGGGTTCTACTTCAGGAAACAGATATATCCACGCTGTCAAGTGCTGACCTAACTATTGTCACAAAGAACAAGCCAAACGAAACCGATATAGAGACCATGCTTTTCGGTTGGAAAATTCTCAAACATGTGAGGTCCAATGGTATCATAGCAGTTAAGGAGAATACAACAGTTGGCATTGGCGCTGGTCAGGTCAGTCGAGTGGATGCGGTTGATATCGCAATACGAAAAGCTGGTCACAACCTACCAGGTTCTATATTGTGTTCGGATGCCTTTTTCCCATTCCGAGATAGCATTGATAAGATTGCTGGAAAAGGCATAATAGCAATCATCCAGCCCGGGGGCTCGGTACGTGACCAAGAAGTGATCAGTGCCTGCAACGAACATGGAATCTCTATGGTCTTTACTGGGCAACGGTGTTTTAAACACTAATTAACACTCTATTCAAAACATAAAAACCATAGTAATGAATCGTTTTTCATGACCAATCAAAAAAATATGTTTATCTCCAAAATATTTGTACAATTGACCCATGCAAATAATTTCCATGTATGTCATTATTGAATAATACAGAGCACTTCAAAAATTCATGGGCTGGAGTTATCTCCCTGAAACCGATGGATAAATTATCATTGGATAATTCCATGTTTAATATTTTAACCATTCTCTTTGGGTCTTTTCTGATTGCTGTCCTAGCACAAATGAGGATTCATCTCCCCTTTAGCCCTGTCCCAATTACGGGTCAGACAGTAGGAGTATTATTGGTGGGTGCTTTGTTGGGTTCCCGTATGGGAACCCTATCCGTTTGTGCCTATATCCTGGAGGGGGCTATTGGGCTTCCAGTGTTTACCGGATTCAAGGGAGGTATAATGGTCTTGTTAGGCCCTACAGCTGGATATATTTACGGATTTCTCCCTGCGGCTTTTATAATGGGCTGGGTAACGGAAAAAGGTATTACATCTCGTTTTTATTTATCTCTGTTCTTTTGTATAGTGGCCAGCTTTCTGGTCTTGTTATTGGGAACGTTTTATTTTCTCATTTTTAAGATGAGCTTTTCTGATGCAAAAACAATAGGTCTTTATCCATTCATTCTTGGGGACCTTTTCAAATCAGTAGCGGTCGCTGTTATTCTGATAGGTATAGATCGAAAAGCATAGTCTAATTTCAGACCAGAATGTTTCAGGGTGATAGCTTGCTATACCTATGTCCAAATAATAATAGACCGTATTTATGAAAAATAATTCATCGTGATAGATACTGATAATATCAGCATCGGGAAAAAGGTCATTCGTATTGAAGCGCGTGCAGTTTCATCTATTATTGATAGAATAAATGATCAGTTTGACACGGCGGTCAATACCATCTTGGAGTGCACTGGAAGGTTAATCATTGCTGGAGTTGGTAAATCCGGGCTTATTTCGCAAAAGATCGCTTCCACAATGGCATCCACCGGTACACCTGCACATTTTGTACATCCAGGGGATGCGTTTCATGGGGACCTAGGAATGATCACAGAGAATGATATCGTACTTATAGTCAGCAACAGCGGAGAAACCAACGAGCTTGTTCAAATCCTCCCGGTAATTAAAAAAAGAGGCTCGAAAATTATTGGAATGATCGGCAGGCAACACTCTACCCTCTCAAATAATATTGATATTCTGCTTGACACATCTGTAGAGCAAGAAGCCTGTACCTTAGACCTGGCCCCAACAGCAAGCACTACAGCAACTCTGGCCATGGGCGATGCGCTGGCCATAGCTCTTTTGGAAGCTCGGGGATTCAATGCTGAGGATTTTGCAGAGCTCCATCCAGGTGGGTCTCTTGGTAAGCGACTCTTGCTTAAGCTGGACCAGTTAATTCATACAGGAGATAGAATTCCTTTTGTTACTACTGATACAAGCCTAAAGGATTCTTTATTGACAATTTCAGACAAAGGCTTGGGGGTCACGGGTGTTTTAAACCATAATGATGAACTTGTTGGTATAATCACCGATGGCGATATTCGTAGATGCCTTGAAAGGGGTGACAACAATATTTTCAACAAAACAGCAGAAAATATAATGAGCACAGGTCCTAAATGGGTCCTGATGGATACGCTAGCTATCGTAGCCTTAGAAATAATGGAAAAACACAATATTACCAGTCTTTTTGTATACTCAGACCTGGATACCAAAAAACCAGATGGGATCGTCCACATCCACGATATATTGAAAACCGGCGTTCAATAAAATATATGGGCTGTGTTCTAATATAAAACCAACAAACCCATATTAATTTTTTCATAACAGTATTCAAATAATCAGCTAAGAAATAAAAGCATCGCCAATCATAATTGGGTTTCAAATATTTTGTCAGAAAGCAGATATAATAATATTCTGAAAATTTTGTGCGTCTTTTGCGCGCTTTATTTATTTTTGGTGGGAATCAAAGGTCTTTCTGTTGGTATCAAGGAGCTTGGTGATGACTTTGCCAAAACAGTCCTATCTACCACCAGTAATTCTTTTGTGGCATTATTCATTGGTATTATTTCAACAGCTATTTTTCAAAGCTCTTCTACAACGACCTCATTAATCGTTGGAATGGTTGGCAGTGGCGCATTGCCCCTAACAGGCGCTATCCCAATGATCATGGGCGCTAACATAGGTACCACGATAACCAATATGCTCGTATCAATTGGCCATATTAATAGAAACAATGAATTCAGGCGCGCTTTTGCGGCTGCAACAGTACATGATTTTTTCAATGTTATTGCAGTTATAATACTATTTCCATTAGAAATAGTATTTGGGGTTTTGGAAAAAAGCGCTGTGTGGCTAGGAAATATATTGTTTGGCAAGGTTTGGACAGATGCGGTGTTTCACAGTCCTATAAAAACAGCAATAGAATGGGGGTCGAACCATTTAGTAACATTTAGTTCTGGTAACAACATCCTGCTTATCATTATTAGTGTGCTCTTAACTTTTACCATGCTTTTCAGTCTTGTGAAAATATTAAGAAGCTTGGTTCTACATAAAGTGGAAAACTTCTTTGACCAATATTTTTTCCGATCAGCAATTATTGCTTTTTGCTTTGGTATAATTCTTACAATCCTCGTTCAAAGTTCATCCATTACAACTTCTACAATAATACCTTTAGCTGGCGCGGGGGTACTGACACTCAGACAAATATATCCCTTTACGTTGGGCGCAAACATTGGGACAACTGTTACAGCCTTGTTGGCATCCTTGACACTTGATGTTACCGCAATGGTTGCAGCCTTCAGCCATCTGTTCTTCAATATTTTTGGTATTATACTTATTTATTTGAACCCATTGTTACGAGATATACCAATGAAACTTGCGGAATGGGTCGCTGGTGTGGCACTAAAGAATAAAGTGTTACCTATTATTTATCTTCTAATTATATTTTTTGGGCTACCACTAATAATCATATTTATAGGGAGTTAAACTATGTCGTTATTTGCAGATCTAATGAAAATCTGGCGCAAAGAAGGTCTACTCTTTCAGGCGTGGGAAGAATCGTTGAAAATGTTAGAGCTCTCGCATAATATGTTCAATAAAGCAGTAAAGAAATCAAAGAGGCAGGAAAGCCTATCGGTATTGAAAAAACTGAAAAACCGTGATAAGGAAATAAATTCCTATCAGCGAGAGGTCCGCAGAAAAATCGTTACACACTTTGCGCTTGAAAAAAGCACTCATGATGTAACAAGTTTGATGGTCCTTATAAATATGATCGTGGACATTGAGCGGATTGGTGATTATTCAAAAAACATTCTTGACCTAGCAATTAATTACCCAGATACACTAAACACGAAAAACCTTCATAATGACCTCTATGATATTGAAAAAGCAGTTAAGGAACGCTTTGACCGCACAATAGATGCTGTCAAAACACAGGATATAGAAATGGCAAGAGGGTTATTAGGTGGATTTAAAGAACATGTTACTGGCGCATCCGATAGAATCGTCAATAGTATAATTGCCGGGGAACTTGAATTTCAAACTGGTTCAGAGGCCGCCGCAGTGGCTCTTTATGCCCGCTATCTTAAACGTGTTGGTAGCCACTTAAAAAACATAACCACTACAATCGTTAACCCTATTGATACAATTGGATATAAAGTGAAAAAGAACTGAATAATTATTGGTGTTTAATTGTCATCATATCATAAGATCTGTCGTTTTCCATCAAGATTTTCAACACATTCGTGTGACCTATTGATTTCAAGAATGTGTCTTGAAATATCTGGTTTGATGATGAAGAAAAACATGTCTTTTTAATCTTGTCTACCCACCTAAAAACATTACCCTGGTTGTAGTTAATCCGCTTGAAACAGTTGATTGCAAAACATAATTTTTTTAATTAGAACTATAAAGGTTTATCTATAAAGTAATTTTTAAATCATATATTTTCAAGATTGAAAGTAATAGGATTACGAATGTCGGGACCGTCTTCAACCACGACAATAAATTCTTTGCTTAAAACCAAATATCAAAGATTAGAATTTCATTAAATGTTTAATGAGGCCTGTTGAAATACAAAAACCTCGGTTTGAATTTAGATCGTTTGGAAAAGATTTTTCTTTGCAAGCAAAGAAAATGAAACAGCTATCTGAACCAATAATAAAAAATATGAGAATCAGACGGTCGA
>ERZ651768.1776-NODE-1776-length-15544-cov-9.581496_pt1 | contig 15544 bp, 13 predicted proteins | sample MGYA00514754_ERZ651768 | MGnify/ENA metagenome assembly ERZ651768
TACAGTCCGGCGTTGGGATCCTCGGTGCGGAACCAGAATTCCACCGTGTAGTCGGTCTCGGGAATGTCCATCGGCACAGAGACGTATTGGCCGCCGCCCTTGAAGTGCAACGCCGCTCCGCCGCCGCCGGCGGAAGCGCTTGGCTTGGTGGCGCTGGCAGAGGCCACCTCAGGCGGAGTGCTGTCCTTGGCCACGGATAACACCGCCTCGTCGGAGGTCACGGCCAAATCACCCATGCTGACGGTCACCGAGTAGCGGCTCCCGTCATCATCTTCCGTCAAAACGCCCGGTGTGGTGTAGGTCGGATCGTTGGCTCCTTCTATCGCCTGGCCATTCTTGAGCCATTGAAATGTCAACTCCCCCACGGCGAGCGGCTTGCCCGCAGAGGTCGCCGTGTAGCCGACACCAAACATGTGATCCCAGCCAAGCGTGCCGATGGCGCTTTGCGGCGACTCGGTGATGGCGATCTCTGTGCCGGTGTAGGAGAATGGACCGTAGTTGGCGTACCGGGTCGTTCCCGGGGAGGACTGGCAAATGCCAAAATAGACCGTGTCCGAAAACTCGAGGTTGTTCACGCCCATCTCGATCCAGTCCTGGCCGTTGGCGCTACGGAAGGCAACAAACCGGTTACCGGAACGCTTCAGCCGGATCCAGATGTCGGGCAGGCCGGGCACGGTGTCGGTGTTGTATTTGATTCCGCCCTGCTTCACTGCGCTGCCGGGGGTTCCATCGTTGTTCCACCAGAAACATTGCGCCGACTCTTCGCGGCGATCGAGGGCGAAGTAGCCTTGCCCGTTGGGCGGGGTGGCGAACGCGCCGAGCATCTTGCTGATGTCGTCCAGCGACTCGCGTACCATCAGGCCGTTGCGTGACCATCCGTTGGGGTTGCTGATCGAGCGCACCTGCACCGCCATGTCGAAGTCGCCAGTCTTTTCCTCAAACAGGAACGTGAAGTCATCGGCGTTGGACCAAATGTCAAACCCCCCGGCGATCACCTCGATTTCGTCGCCGAAATTGTGCACCTCACCGGTGGGATCGACATCGCCAATGTTCAACACCTGCAGAGAGATGAAGCCCCCCGGGGTGTTGGAAGGGGTCATCTTGTTCCCGGCAAGATCCGTCACCCCCGAGACGTTGAGCTGGTAGTCGCCAACGTCCAAGCCCTCGACATCAAGCAACACCCCGTCGCCGCTGTCCTGTACAATCACATCCAACACGTCGGCCCCGGCGATCGAGTAGTTGCCGGCATCGCCCGCTGTGTCCGGGTTCAATGCCTCATCAAAGCGTACGGCGACCTCTGTGTACTCATCCTCAGTTACCAGTGCGCCGTGGGACAACAGGGCCGGCGGAACCGTCTCGGCGGTGACCGTTAGCTTGACCTTGTTGCTCGCGACGTCGCCGGCGGGGTTGCTCACGCGAAGGTGGTATGTGTCCTCGTCGCTCTTGGCCAAGCTGGCAAACTTTAATTCGGTGGAATCAGCGCCGGTGATGCCACCTCCGTCGATTAAGGCGGATTCCACCCCAAGCCGTGCGGTCGAGGATGTCCAGCCGCTCCCCGCAAAATTCATCAGTGTGCCTTCGTACTCGTTGCCGCTCAAGTCGATCAACGTGTCCCCCTCGGTTTGGTCAAAGTTGTAATAGGCGAGCAGCCAATCCTCGTCGCCGTTGAGTGGCTTGTTCATCCGTTCCTGGATTTCCTCCTCCTCGAATGCGTAATCCCAAATACGCAACTCGTCCATCTGCCCGTTTAGGTACTGGCTGGTGGCGTCATTTGAGAACCCGATGTTGATGTGCAGCTGCCAGTCGAAGTCGGACAAGTCCTTGATTCCTTCGATCACCAGTTCGCCATCCACATAGACGAACTGCCCGCCAAGATCGTAGCTGATCACGTGTGCGATATGGTGCCACCTGCCGTCGGCCAGGTTTAGTCCGTCGGATACCTCGATGCCGGGGCCGCTCCAGGTCCGGACGCGGATGTTGCCCCCGATGAGGTGCAAATGGCGGTCGTGGCCACCTCCACCAAGGTTAGCATCCACCACACAAAATAAACCCGCGTTGGGATCCTCCGTGCGGAACCAGAACTCCACCGTGTACTCCGTCTCAGGCACGTCGATCGGCACCGAGACGTACTGGTTGCCGCCCGCAAACCTCAGCGCACCTCCGCCACCCTTGGCGCGATACCAGCGATAGGTGTTGGGGCTGCCGGACACCTCAGCCGAGAGGCTGGCCGCCGTGCCCGCTTCCGCCGATAGATCGGTTGGTTGCGATGTGATTTTTGCCGGATCGGCGATGACGTTGGCCGCCATGGCCAAGCCGAGACTCAAGCCTGCCGCCTTGGCAAGGCGGCTGGTCGAACGGATACAACGAGAGATGTGCATAGTTGTTTTCATTTAAAAATAGTTTAGCCAGATGGGGGAGAGCCTGCGTTCGGCACCGAAACTGTCAAGCTACAAACCATTCACTGGGCCAAGCTGATATCGTTGCCAACGGGAGCGTTCGCGGTTACACAACCGCGACCGATGAATCGCCTGGCCAAGCGCCTGCTCGCACATGCCGTCCTGCTGACGCTTGCCATCCCGCTGGCAAGGGCCGACCGTGTCTGCCTGCTAAACGGCCCGGTGGACGCCGCGCAATCCCGATACGATCTCGCCATCAAGGCTCAGCGTGAACTGAATATCTCCTACTTTTACGTGGGTGGAGTGGAGGATGTCATTACGATGCGAGGCTTCGCGCTGCTGCGTGAAACGGCCCGGCGCGGCATCAGGGTGCGCCTGATGATCGATGCCCTTTTTCACAGGATTCCCGCTCCGCTCCGGGCGCACCTGATCCGGGAAGGCATAGAAATCCGGGTGTTTCACCCGTTCGACCCACTGAAGCCGTTTCGGTTCAACCGGCGTTTGCACGACAAGCTTTTCATTGTGGATGGCAACCTGCTGATTACCGGCGGGCGTAACATCGACGACTCCTACTTCGGACTGAGCCGGTTCCGGAAGGAGGGCGACACGGTGTATCGCAACCGAATCGACCGCGACATCCTTGTCGAGGGCGAAACCGCGGTAGAGGCGAACACCCACTTCATGACGCTCTGGAACGGGTCAAAGGTGAAGCCGATCCGCGTTGGCAAATACCGCTGCCTCATCCGGCCTGATGATGCTCCCAGGCGCCTCACGGCCAGCCGCCGCCGGCCCATCCCGCCGGTGCATCGGGCGATCCTCCGGCGAGACATCGATGCGGCCAAGGCGACGCTCGACCGGGTCTGGGCGGAGTTTCAGTCGCAGCCTAGGGTCGTGCAATTGCCAAGCCGCACAGACTGGAACCAGCGTCTGCGGCCGGTGGATGAAATCCGTTTTTTGGCCGATCACGGCGGCAGAAAATCCCGCGGCCAACACACCGGGTACCACATCGCCGCGCTGGTGAACAAGGCCGGGCCGGACGAGACAATCTGGATCGAGTCGCCGTACCTTATCCTGACGAAGAAGGCCCGTACCGTTCTGGGCGATGCCCTCCGGCGCGGCGTCCGGGTGATTGTCTTTACCAATTCCCTTAACTCGACCGACAACCTCCTCGTCCAGGCTGTTTACCAGAGGAAAAAGGAGGATTACCTCGCCCTCGGGCTGGAGATCATCGAGCTTGCTGGCGAACCGGGCCGCGAGGGGATGGAGACACTGCACGCCAAGAGCATGGTCTTGGAGCGGGCCGGCATCGGCATGGTCGGCTCATTCAATATCGATCCTCGTTCCGAGCGGTTGAACACGGAAGTCGCCATCGAGTACCACTCGAAGGCGATGGTCGGTGAACTGCTTCGCTCGATTCAGGAGCGGATAAAGAGCAAAGGCGTTCGCATTGGTCCGGACGGATTGCCGGTGGATGGCCGCCCCCGCTACCTTGGCGCGTCACTAAAAAAAATCCGCCTCATGAAATGGCATACCCTTCCCGCGCTGATCTTCAAGGGCTGGCTGTAGTGCTCTTCTCCTATGTGGAAGTATTGGGGAGGTCGCCGGGCAACGGGACGGTCTGCACGAGTGACTGTTGGCCGAACGCCGACTCTGTCGCCCGGCCGAGCGACTCTGCCGTCGCGGCATCCGGGCAGATTGCAAAAATGGCCGAGCCGCTGCCGCACATGAGCGCGGCCTCCGCGCCGTTGGTCAAGGCGTGTTGTTTGATGAGTTTGAGCAGCGGGAACTTGTTAAAGACCGGCGCCTCGAGTGAGTTGTAAAAGCTCTCGGTTGCCTCAGTCAATGGGCCGTTGGCCAAGCGCTTGGCCAGTTTGTCAGCCTGGCCGGCCGGCCGGCTTTTCGCTCCAGGAAACTTGGCCAAGGCCTGGTATGCCCAAGGCGTCGGCACGCCGAATCCGGGTCGGATAAGCAGCAGCGACTTGCCGTCGAGTGCCGCCAGTTGCGCCACCGGCTTGATCACTTCGCCGCGCCCCTTGGCTACGGCCGCTTGGTTTTGGAGAAAGAATGGGACGTCGCTGCCGAGTTCGGTGGCGAGTTCGTGCAGCGCTGCCTGCTCAAGCGGTGTGCCGTGGAGCTCGTTGAGCGCGAGGAGGGTCGCCGCCGCGTTGCTGCTGCCACCCCCGAGGCCGCCCTCGATCGGGATGGTCTTTTCGAGGTGGATGCGGACGCCGTCCGCGATCCCAACCCTGGCTGCAAACGACTCGGCGGCGCGACAGGCCAGGTTGCCCGAATCGGTGGGGATGCCCGGTTGGTTGCAGGTCAGTCCGATGTCATTGTTGGGCAATTCAAAATCGAGCCGGTCAAAAATGGGCACCGGCAGCATCAGCATTTCCAACTCGTGAAAGCCGTCGTCGCGCCGGCCAACGACGTTGAGCAGCAGGTTGATTTTGCAGTGCGATTTACGGCTGAGTTTCACGACAAAAAAGGCGCCAACCGCGAGGCTGGCGCCAAGGAAATTGCTGAACAGCGGCTCAGTGGTCAAACACCTTGAAGCGGCTTCCTGGAAAGAACGGGGCCACATCGCCGCCACCGAAACCGATGGCGGAGTTCGGGTGAAAGACGCCGTCATCCCACAGGTCGGGTGTGTAGCTGGCCGGGAACATGGCGTCATCGGGCATCACCATGCCGCCCCACGGGTAATCCAGCGTGGCGATGGATGGATCCGGGTAAACAGTGGCACCCCTCATCCACGGCTCGTAGTCCGGGGTGGGGAAGGGGAAGGTAACGATCTCCGCAAAGCCCACCGCAGTGCGGGCAACAGTTCGGCTTAAGCCGCGTATTACACCGGTGGTGTAGGCGTGTTGCGGGCCGTCCCAGAGGGCGGTTTGCTCGACGGAACGGTTGAACTCGCCCAAGCGGGAGAACTCGGTGAAATTGCGGATACCGCGTCCGAGCTTGTTTTCGGGCCCGGCACAACCCACGGAGAAAACGGCGATGAGCGCCGCAGCGGCGGTGGTTTTTGCAAAATATCTCATTGGATCAGTCAAAAAGCGAAGAGCAGGCTAGTCGAAAAGCGGGCTGTGTAAAGTCTTTTGGCGCTATTTTTCTGGCTCGTCTGGCGGGATGCCAGCGGCCCCGGCCTCCTCTTTTGCGATTTGCTCCTCTTTTTTTCTGTCGCGCCGATGCCAGATCCAGGCGATGAGGACGCTGCACTCGTAAAAGAACTGCATCGGCAGCGCCATAAGTATCTGGGTGACGATATCCGGGGGTGTGAGGATGGAGGCGAGCACAAGGTTGATGACCACCCAATACATACGGAATGCCGACAATTTCTTGTAATCCAGGACGCCTACCTTCACTAGGACAAGTATCACGACCGGCAGCTCAAACGCGATGCCCATGCCCATCATGAACTTGCAGACAAAGGTGATGTAGTCTTCAGCGCGCCAGACGTCGGCCCCGAAAGTGAGCCAGTTGGCAAACAGCGCCGAGGTGCTCAGGGCGATTTTCATCACCAGAAAATAGCAGAACGCCACACCGCTGAAGAACAGCAAGCTGCCCACGATGATCCCACGGATGAGGTATTTTTTCTCCTTTCTGCGCAGTGCCGGGACCGTGAACTGGCCAACAAAAAACAGGATGAATGGTGAAGACACCATGATCCCGCCGTAGAACGCCAACTGCAATGCCACCAAGAACGCGCTGAGTGGTCCCATCGCTTTCAATTCCGGCCCGGCCCGGGTGGATGTATCACTGCTAGCAAGGACATTCGTGTCGGGCTGAAGTAGCAACTGCAGTTTCCCGTCCTCCACCGCCGGGGTGAGTTGAAACGCGGGAATCCCGGTCGAGTCGGGCAGGTCGAGCTGATTGCGGGCTTCCTCTAATAGATCGGTCTGGATTGGGACTCGAAATGTTTCCTTTTCCGTCAGTCTGATTAAAATTTCACTTTTGCGCTCCTCGAGCAACCTGGTTTCTTGGCTCTGGGTGAGGGACTGCTTGGCCTTGTGCAGCGGCCAAGCCAGCGTCTCGACGAGATAGGGGGCGCCGGCGAGACAGACGACCATTGCCACAAACACTGAAGCCACACAGCGGATGAGCATCCAGCGCAAATCCTCCATGTGCTCGAGGAACGACTTGACCGGCCCGCCGTATTCTTCGCCGTTTTCGTCAAGTCCAGTTGGCCCGCCATCATCACTTCCATCGGAACCGCTGCCACCCGGCACGGGCACGGTTACTGCGTGTTCGCCCTCTGGTTGCCCCTGGTGCTCTTCATGCCCGTGGTGGTAATGGTCATCATGATGGGCGTGATAGGCGTCGTGATCCTCGTGCTCGTAGTCTTGGTGATACGGATCGTCGTGATAGAAGGTTCCCTGATCCTGATTCTCCCCGTCCGTTTGGCCTGAAGCATCGCTCGTTTCGGGAGCAGCTTCCCGCTCTGGAGTTTTTTTCCTTGGGGAGATCTTGGGGTGCTTCTTCTTAGCTGCCTTCTTCTTCACAGCTTTGCGCACAGGCGTTGCCTTCTTCTTGGCTGCCTTCTTCTTCACAGCTTTGCGCACAGGCGTTGCCTTCTTCTTCACAGCTTTACGCCCAGGCGCTGCCTTCTTCTTGGCTGCCTTCTTTTTCACAGCTTTACGCTTTGGCTTGGCTGTCGGGAGTGGATTGACCCGGCTCCGGAGTTCCCTCGGGTTCCTCGGACATGGTTTGTAGCCAAGTCACTCGGGTGCACCTGTGCGATCAGGTGTCCTTCTTGGTTTCGGTGCCGGAGCTTTGCTCGGTGATCTGCTGGGAGGGCGGCGGGCTATGGGTGGGCTGATCATCTATCGCCCGTTCCAGTTCGTTGTTCACGTCACGGGTGGCTTTCTTGAATTCCTTGATTCCTTGACCCATGCCCTTGGCCAGCTCGGGCAGTTTCTTGGCACCGAAAAAAATCAAGATTACCGCCAAAACCAAAAGGATTTCGGGCATCCCGGGTGAAAAAGCCAAATGAAAGTGATTTGTCATAGCTCGTTAAAAAGGCTGGAAAGGCTAGCCTATTATTTCAAAATGTAAAGAGCCAACTCCCATTATGGGGGTTGGCTGGTGAAAATCAGCTCCCCGGCTTGGGCTTGAGCAGCACAAATTCGCCGCGTCGGTTGCGCGAATAGGCGGCATCGTTGAGGCCCGGGTCAGCGGGGCGATCCTCGCCATAGCTCATCGTGCGAACCCGGTCGGCGCTCACTCCCAAGCCTGACAGCGCGTCGCGGACGCTCAATGCCCGGCGTTCGCCCAGCGCCCGGTTGTATTCCTCGGTGCCGCGCTCGTCGCAATGGCCCTCGATCAGCACCTTGTTTTGTGCGTCCTGAGCCAAGATGCCGGCTACGGCCTCCACTTTGTCGAGGTCGTCAGGGTGGATTTCGGAGCGATCCAGCTCAAAGTAAACGGTCTGGGTAGCCAGGGCATCACGATCCATCAGCATGTTCTCGAATTCATCGAGATCGGACAGGCCGATGTTGCCGGATTGATCGACTGTGACAACATCGCCTCCGCCGTTGACTGTGCCGCTGCTATCGCGGCCAAGAAGACTACCCGAGCCGGCCACGCCGGCATTTCCGCCGGGGATGGGGGTGATATTCTTGGGCTTGGTTTTGCACCCGGTCAAGGTGGCTGCCATGAGGGCTATCAGAACCAATCCAACTTGTTTCAATGAGGTCATAGTCTTGAGGTTAATTGCCTTGCGTTATTTGGTCCAAGCGGCTTGGGAACAATTGCCCGGAAAGCTACGCGGCAGAGTCTTTACTCGTTTGGTGGGCACGTCAAGTACCGATAAAACCCGTTTTCTACCAGAGCGGCGGGTGAACATGAGCGTGCGAGAGTTGGGTGCCCAGGAGGGATCCTCCCCGGTCGCGAGCACTTCTACGTTTCCTCCGGCGGGAGGGACGATGCAGATTTCGAACACCCCGCCCCCCCGCATGGTGGTGAAGACGATCGCCTTGCCGTCGGGCGACCAATCCGGCTCCGTGGCGTTGAAGACGCCGATGGTCCGAATCCGCGACATTGCACCGCCATTGGCCGGTATTTTATGGAGCGCCGTGCGGCCGCTGGCCCGGGAGGCGAAGCAAATCCAACGTCCATCCGGCGACCAGCAGGGAGAGGATTCAGCCTCCTTGGTGGTCGTGAGCCGCCGCAGGCCGGTACCGTTGGCGCTGCCGACCCAAATATCGGGGCTGCCGGCCTTGCTGAGCACCATCGCCAGGCGACGACCATCGGGTGAAACCGCCGGGCTGATGTTCGAGCCGGAGTAACGCGCCACGGTCTGGCGCGCCCCGGTTTGTAGATTGTGCGAGTAAATGTCCGGGTTGTGGCGGCGGTAGGAGTAGTAGTAGAGCGTGTTGTTGTTTGGCGTCCATTCCGGCCCGGCGGCGATCGAGTTGTCGAGCGTCAAGCGCTTGGTATTGTGCCCGTCAAAGTCGGCAACGTGGATCTCGGTGTTCCGGCCGTGAAACTGTCGGAAGGCGATCTTGGTCAGGCCGATGCCGGGCGAGCCGGTGATTGTCTCGACAGTGTTGTTGGCAAAAATATGCGCCTGCCGCCTCAGGCTGCCTCCCTGATAACGCTTGTTCAGGATAAACCCGCGTTTCACGTGGTCGTACACTGCGCCGCTGATGGTGCCGGCGTTGCTGCCCTTGATGGTGAACTGCGCCTTGGCCTTGTCCACAAACTCGAACCCCTGCACAAACAGGTCAAACTTCAGCAGGGCCAGCGTCTCGCCGGAGAAGCCCTCGATGGCCACCGGGATGGCCTTGACCTCGCCGGCATCAAACACATCGACATCGATCGAACGCTGCGCTTGGCCAAGCGCGAGGCCGGCCAAAAGCAGGGCGGCCAGGGCGGGGAGTCGTTTGGGGGTTGCTTTTCTCATAAAAAACTTCGCGAGTTGAAATTCAGGTTGAAGGTTTGTTGCGATCCTTTCATCGACTCGGGGAACGGCTTGATGAACTTGACGCGGTCGAGCGCCTTTTGCACGGCCCGATCCCAACTGGCCAAGCCTGCCTGGCTCGTGACCCGCGCAGAGATGACCCTTCCATTCCGGGCAATAACGAGGCGAACCTTCACGACCGGGTCGCCGCTGATCGCGCCGGGATGGATCGTGGCGTCCATGTACTTGCGGCGGATGAGCGACTCATAATTGGCCGAGGCATACCGGCCAAGCGGGACGTTTACCGCCGTGCGGTCGGAGAGCTTGGTATCGAGCTTGTTGAGCGAGCGGTTGAGCGCCTCCCGCTGCTTAGCCGCCTGCTTTTGCGCCTTTGTATTTCGTGCATCCGGCTTCCTGACATTAGAGTTCAGGTTCACTTTTATCTTGGGCTTGGGCTTGGGCTTGGGGGTAATTATCTTGGGCTTGGGCTTGGGCTTGGGGGTAATTATCTTGGGCTTGGGCAGGATGGGCTTGGGTTTTGGCTTTGGCTGGATTTTTTTGGGTTCCGGCTTGGGCGGGGTCGGCTTGGGCGGCGCGGGGGCTGGTGGTGGCGCCACTGGGGCGGCCGGCGCAAGCAGTTTGTCGATCACGTCCGATGAAACCAGGTCAATCACCCGAACAGTCTCATCGCGCTTGGCCAGGAGCATCGGGCCAAGCACCAGCATGGCGAGAATCAGGATGTGAAACACGACTGACCCAACCACGCAACTGCGCTTTAACCTGCCCATTTGTCCGATCTCCTTGTCTTATTCCGGCTCCGTTCGCAGGGAAACCCGCGTGATGCCGTTCTGCTCGCAGCGGTTCAGCACCGCCGCAATCGCACCATACGTCCCACGGTGATCCGCGCGGACGTACACCAAAATATTCGGATTGCTTTGATGATCTGCAACCAATTTTTGTTCAATCTGGTCAAGCGACAACGATTGATTGTCGAGCATGTAGCCGCCCGATCGATCCACCTCGATGGTGCGAATGTCGTTCTTGTCCAGTGGCCTGTCCGGCTGTCCACCCTCCGGCAAATTCAGCGAGAGGCCGTGCTCCAGCAGCGGCGTGGTGATCATGAAGATGATCAACAGCACAAACGCCAAGTCGATGAGAGGCGTGACGTTGAGGTCGCTCAGTGTGACCAGTGAATTGCGTTGTGAAAACCGTCGCATGAGGAACTATAATTTCCCCGCAGCTATCGTGATCACCTTGAACGCCCCGTACGCCACGATCACAAGGATCGCCACTTGGCCAATCGTGACCTTCTTCGACCGGCGGAACATCCGGCGCTTGAGCTTCCCGAATGGGCTCTTGTGCATCCGGTGGCGACACTCTGGGCACTTGGAGATCACCCGCTGCATCTTGGCGCCACATTTCTTGCATTTTACGAAAAGCTGGGAGTTGCAGTACTCGCACTGCTTGAGGTTGCCAGGGTTCAGGTGACTGCATTTCGGGCAGAGCAACCCTTTTTCCCCCTGCACTAGATTCTTGGAGGGCATGACAGTTATTCGTCCTTCAGGAACTCGGTTTCCATGCAGGAGGCCAGTTCCTGCGCGAAGTTGTCCAGTTCCACCGTGAACAACCGCAGATTGTGGACCAGCCAGTTGTAGCCGACCATCGAGGGGATGGCCACCAGCAGACCGGCCACCGTCGTGCCCAGCGCCGCCGCCACGCCCGGCGCCATCACCGGCAGACTGGCGGTCTGCTGTATCGCCACGTTGGTGAAGGTGCTCATCACACCCCAAACCGTTCCCAGCAGCCCAATGAACGGCGCACCGCTCACGGCGATCGCCAGCAAGATCAGCCCGCCTTCGAGCTTGAGCGATTCCCTCGCCACGTCGCTTTCGATCGTGCGCTTGACGTGCTCCATTGTCTTGAGCGTTGCGTACTGCTCGGAGCCAAGCTCATCCTCATTGCCGTTGGTCTTGAGCCGGCCCAGCAGATCCCTGCAGCCGTTGTCGTACAGGTTGAATAGCGGGCAACCCTTGATGTGAATGTCGCGGTCATGGATCACGAGCACGCCCTTGTGCTGGTGGAACTCATCGACAAACAGCTTGTTCAACTTGCGTGCCTGTTGGGTCTGAAGCGCTTTCTGCAACATCACCGACCAGACAAACATCGACAACACACCCAGGAAAACAATGATGGATTTGCCTGCCAGCGTGGACGCACTCCACACGTAAATAAGCTCATTCGGGGCTGACACCGGCACCCCAGCCTGTAAAAGCACAATCATCTCTGCGGTATTCGCGGACGAACCCACTCCTTGGGGCCGATATTTTTATCGCTTGACCAAGCACGGGTCAAAGGCAAACCGGCAGTTTTTTACCGAAATCTTCACAGCCCAATCGTGCGATGACTCTTGCTCAGCTTGCCCAAGGGCGGTTCCGCTTGGCCAAGCGCGGCTCCGGGTGATTAACTCGGCCCCGTGCAAAAGGACGAGATTGCGGACATCCTCAAGGAGATCGGGGTATTTCTCGAGTTGAAGGGCGAGAACCCTTTCAAGACTCGTGCCTACCAAAACGGGGCCCGCACCCTCGAGGGTGTCACCGAGCCGCTGGACAAACTCGTAGAGGAGGAGCGTCTGGCCGACATCAAGGGCATCGGCAAGGCGTTGGCCGAGAAAATCACCGAGCTGGTGACCACCGGTGAGCTGGCTTACTACGACGAACTTAAGGCCTCCATCCCTGCGGGTCTCATCGCCATGCTCAACATCCCCGGCTTGGGGCCGAAAAAGGTCAAGGCCGTTTATAGTAAACTCGGCATTGAGAGCGTTGAGGCACTTGAGCAGGCCTGCAAAGAGAGCAAACTCGCCGAGCTGCCCGGCTTCGGCAAAAAGACCGAGTCAAAAATTCTCGAGGGCATCGAGTTCCGCCGAAACTACGCCTCGCACCACCACATCAGTACTGCCCTCAACCTTGCCGACCCCATCCTCGAGCGGCTCCGCGCCCATCCCGACGTCATTCGCTGCAGCACCGCCGGCAGCCTGCGCCGCCACAAGGAAATCGTCCGTGACATCGACTTCCTCGTTTCGTCGAAAAACCCGGAGTCAATCATCGAGTTTTTTACTGGCCAAGCGGGCATCCTGTCCGTCTTGGCCAAGGGCGACACCAAGGCCAGCGTCATTCTCGAGGGCGGCATCCAGGGCGACCTCCGTGTCGTCAGCGACGCCGAGTATCCATTCGCGCAGGCCTACTTCACCGGCAGCAAGGAGCACAACATTGCCACGCGCCAGCGCGCCATTGCCCGCGGCTTGCGCCTAAACGAGTACGGCCTTTTCAAAAGCACCGAGGAAACCCGCGACCCCAAGCTGCGGCTCGACTGCAAAACTGAGGAAGACATTTTCGCCGCGCTCGACCTCGCCTACATCCCGCCGGAGCTGCGCGAGGACAAGGGCGAATTCGAGGCCGGCGAGGCTGGCGACATCCCGCGACTCATCGAGTGGACCAATCTCAGAGGCTCGCTGCACAACCACTCCAACTGGAGCGACGGCGCCGAGTCGCTCGAGGAGATCGCCGACTACATGAGCGGGCTGGGCTGCGACTACTGGGCCATCACCGACCACTCGCGCGCGTCGTTCCAGGCCAACGGCCTGGACGAGGCGAGGCTCCGTAAACAGATCGCCGAGGTCGCGCGCGTCAACCAACGACTCGAGGCTGACGGCAACAACTTCCGCCTGCTCAGTGGCATCGAGGTGGATATCCTCAAAACCAAGCTCGATTTCGACGACAACCTGCTCGCCGAACTCGATGTCGTTGTCGCCAGCCTGCACGTCGCCGGCAGCAACGAGCCCGACAACACCCAGCGCCTCATCGCCGCCGCCGAGAATCCGAACGTCCACATGCTCGCCCACCTTACCGGCCGGCTGCTGCTCCGCCGCGAAGCCTATCCCATCAACCAGCACGCCGTCATCGACGCCTGTGCCGCGACTGGCACCTGGCTCGAGCTCAACGCCAACCCGTACCGTTTCGACCTCGACTGGCGCCTCTGGCAGCAGGCCAAGGCCAAGGGGGTTAAGTGTGTCATCAACACCGACGCCCACCGCAACGAACACGCCGGCTTTTTGCGCCTGGGCACCGGCATCGCTCGCAAAGGTTGGCTTACCGCAGACGACGTCATCAACACCCTCCCCTTAACCCAGCTCCGCAAGGAACTCGCCACTAAACGGAACACGAAATAACCGCTTGGCCAAGCGCTTGGTTTTAGTCGGTGGCGATTTGGTCGAGGGAGTGTCGGCTGCGGAAGGCGAGGTACACCGCGCCGCCGATGAGGCTCCACAAGAGGCTGCCGGCGAAGGCGAGGATCGAGAGCGTCAGCGCGTCTTGAGCCTCGATGCCGATGGCGGTGGCGGACAGCAGCCAAACGTAGAGGTTTTCGCGGACGCCAATGCCGCTGGGCGTAATGGGCAGCGCGCTGATGCAGATGATCGCCGGCACGATGAGCAGCAGCACCCGGAAGTGTTCACCCATTGGCAGGCCCAGCCCGAAACCAAGCGCGACGATCTGCAGTACACAGGCTAGGCTTAGTAGCATCGACCAGCCCAGGACGCGTGGCAGGAAGCCGGGGTTCTCGCCGTAGGTATGGCAGGCCTCGATGCAGCGAACCAGCCCGCCGCCCTTGGGCAGTCTGGCTAGGAGCATCTCGAACTTAAGGCGCGGCTTGGTTGGCCCGGCCCAAAATGCGAGCACGACGACCAACCCGGTGATGAAGAGCATCCCGAGGACGATGAGCATCACCGCCATGAAGCGTTGCTGGCTCATCACGATACCCCAGTTGGTCAAGGCCATCAGCGAAACAAACAGCAGCATGGCGAACAGGCCGAGCAGCCGGTCGACGATAACCGTGGTCACGGCCTCGGCCTTTTTATGATTCGTCTCCGCGGCGGCATAGTACGCCTTGAGCAGGTCGCCACCGGTCGAGCCAAGCAGGAAGGAGTTGAAAAAATGGGCGACCAGCGAAATGCCGACGGCGCGGGCAAGGGACAGGCGCAACCCCTGCACCGCCAACACCAAACGCCAGCGAACCACACCGATGAATATCGTCGCGCCCATGAAGATGAGCGAGATCAGCAGCCAGCAAACGCTCACGCCGGAGATGGTTTTCCACAAGCCAGTCGACCCGATGGTCCAGCTCTTCAAAACCTGCTCGCCAAACGACAGGCTGTCCCAGTCTTTGACTTGAAGCTGAGCTTTATCGGCGGAAATCACGTGCAAAATCCACGCCACCAAAACCAGGCAAACCGCCAGTTTGAGCGTCAATCGCAGCGCGTTAGACGTGGAGTTCAATCCTCTCCCCAGATTGATTTCAGGTGGGCCACTCCATCCTTCGCAGCGTCGGCCTTGAGGCTTGGGCTGAACTCGAACACCTTGATGTGTTCCGGCTTTACGATGTGCTTGAGCCCTTCAAAATCGATCATACCGCGGCCCGGCGGGCGATGGTCGCGGGCCGGGAACTGCACGTCGTGCAGGTGAAAACCGCCCAGTCGCCCAACCATCGACTCCAAGTGGAGTCGGTGGTGGATGAAGCCGAGGTTTTCTTTTATTTGCGCGTGGCCGATGTCGTGCCAGTAGCAGATGGTCGGGTCTTCAAATCGCTGGAAGAAAAAGTCCCAGTCAGTGTCGATGGGTATTTCCTCCAGCGACTCGCGAATCTCGATGCCAAGCATGATTTTTCGAAGCCCCGCCTGTTCAGCGATGCGCTCGAGCATCCCGTAGGCGAGCTCGCATTGCTTGGCCTTCTTTTTTTCGCGCTTCAACTCGGCGGCCTGGCAAAGTTTTTGGTACTTGGGTGTGTCCTGTTTTCCGGCCTCGAGCAGGTCGATCAACTTGTCGGTGTAGTTGCGCATGTCGATCTCCCCCATGTGCAGCACAATGAGCCTGGCCCCGAGCTGATCCGCCATCTCAATGGTTTTCATCGTGTGCCGGTAGGCGTTGTCGCGCTCGCGCTGGTTGGTGGATGAAAACTTGAAGACGTTCGGGTTGGCGTGATTGCAGCCGATAGGCAGCGGGCAGAAGTTGTGCAGCGTGGAAATCTTGATCACCCCGGCCTCGACAGCCTCCATGATGCCGGGCACAAGGCTCAACCGGATGCCATGACTCAACTCCGCGTACTCAAAACCAAGGTCGCGGATCTCCTCGAGCATCTCGCGGCCATTCGTGTGGCGGTGGGAGTTCCAGCAGGTGGAGAAGGAATACATGTCGCGGCAAAA
>ERZ651768.1777-NODE-1777-length-15544-cov-3.687205_pt1 | contig 15544 bp, 16 predicted proteins | sample MGYA00514754_ERZ651768 | MGnify/ENA metagenome assembly ERZ651768
TTTTAATGTCGAATAGATGCATGGAGCCGCCCTTCCCACCACTAGATCCGGTCGCCTTTCCACATAGCTCTGCCATTGCTGTTCTGGGTGGTAGTCCTCTGGCGAGAGCATGTCCATGGTCACGATAGTGCCCAATTATGTAGTCATCTTCTCGCAAGTTCGGAATCGCTCCAACCGCTATGGCTTCTTCCCCTATGTATGTGTGAAGAAAACCGCGGACTATTCCCCTCTGATAGAGCCGTTCCGCAGCCTCTTCGAATCTGCGAATGAGCATCATCTTGGAATAGAACTCTAAAGCCTGTTCTTTCTCCAGGGGTTTGGATGTCTTCATAGTCTTTTCGCCGTTTTCAATAACAGTCATTCAAAATTGGCTCCAGCGGTGAATTCCTGTACGTGACTATACGTGAATGGCCTCACCCACCGTGTCTAGTGCCGCCTCTTTGATCATCTCCGAAATCGTGGGATGGGGGTGCACCAGCCATCCTAGTTCCGTGGCAGTACCTTCTAACATTTTGGTTATTGAAAGTTCTCCGAGGAGTTCTGTAACTTCAGCACCTATCATATGAGCACCTATGATTTCCCCAATTTCTTCGTCGACAACTAGCTTGACCATCCCGTCTGTTTCCCCCAGTGCTATCGCTTTCCCGCTAGCAGTAAACGGAAATTTCCCGACTTTTATATTAATTCCCTGATCTCTTGCTTGAGATTCTGTAAGTCCGAAGCTAGCAACTTGTGGCTTGCAGTAGATCGCGCGGGGCATCAATGAATAATCGATTTGAGGAGGGTTTAATCCTGCTATATATTCAATCGCGGTGACTGCCTGAGCCGATGCCACGTGAGCTAGTAGCATCCTACCTGTAACGTCCCCTATAGCGTAGACGCCTGAAACATTCGTTTCCAGATTTTCACCAACGGTAATGAAAGTCCGGTCTGTCGCTACCCCGACTTGTTCCAGGCCGATGCCATCTGTGTTGCCCTGTACACCCACAGCGACCAGGACTTTGTCGCACTCGATCACAGAATTATTGCCATTTTCGCTAATTTTAACAGTAGCGACGTCTCCGTTAATTTCTATAGCTTCTACACTAGCGCTTGTCCTCGATTCAATCCCTTGGTCTCTGAAGCTTTTATCCAGTGCTTCACTGATTTCTTGGTCCTCGTTAGGTACTATTCGATCCATTAGTTCGACAATTGTTACTTCAGACCCATAGGATCGATATACATGTGAGAATTCAGCTCCTGTTGCCCCTCCCCCTATCACAACAACCCTGTTCGGTATTTCTCTCATTTCGAGTGCATCACGGCTCGTAATTACTACATTATGATCGATCGGAAGGGTTGGGATTTCACGCTGCCTGGCACCAGTGGCGATGATGATACTTTCAGCTGAAACGGTGCGGTTGTCACCGGTTGCTGTACCGATTTGGATCGTGTGTGCATCCACAAAAGTTGCAGAACCCTCAATGTGCTCGACATTGTTTTTCTTCAGTAGATATCTGACGCCTGTAGTAAGCCTTCTAACGACCTGACGACTTCTATCTATAGCCTTACCAAAGTCGTACGAAAGATTATCGAAGCTAATGCCGAATTTTTCGGCATCCTTTACTAGGTTGAGCACCTCTGCATTGCGAAGTAACGACTTACTGGGGATACATCCCCAGTTTAGACAGATGCCGCCTACTGTTTCTCGCTCAACTATTGCTGTAGAGAAGCCTAGCTGAGCGGACCTGATCGCTGCTACATAACCACCAGGGCCAGCACCGATAACAAGAATTTCAAAGTCCGCCAATGATTCACCTCGAGAGGCACGGGAGAATCAAATATCCCGCTAAATAATTAGTCACATATTGTACACTATAACGCTTCCTGAACTTCCTCTATAAATGCATAAATAACATCAGTGTATGTACTGGGTAAAGGAACTGAAGTCTCGTTTCCTAGATTTACATAAATGCGATTCAGCTGACAGCCTAGATGGCATTTGTCCGCAAGGGCGGTGACACAGCTTTTATGACGTTTTTATCTTTTCTTGACACTGCCACGCGCCACCAATAGTATGAATGCCCGGCTTATCTTGGGGCTGAATATGAGCCGAGGTAGCTCAGTAGGTAGAGCACAGCACTGAAAATGCTGGTGTCGCCAGTTCGATTCTGGCCCTCGGCACATCCTCTGGGCAGAATTAATTGGTAAGCCCCGGCTTGGTTACTGGATGGGCGGAAGTAGCTCAGCGGTAGAGCGTCTCCTTGCCAAGGAGAAGGTCGCGGGTTCAAATCCCGTCTTCCGCTCCAATTCCTCAAGTGGCCGGTTATTGTCGATCAAGAATTAACGTAAAGCCTTCGTGCGGTCAGATACTAAAATTCTCTATTTGGGCTATATTTCCGCTAATTCACGTTTCATCTGCGCTAAACCCATACCTCCGAGGCCCAGTGCCTTCGTGTGCCATTCTCTTAAATTAAAGGAAGGGCCAATTCTTGACTTAGCTGATTCTCTGGCTTCCAACCAGACTCTTTCGCCAACCTTGTAACTTATTGCTTGGCCAGGTATGCCCAGGTAACGGTCGACCTCGCTCTTGACGAAGTCTTTAGGGAAATGGCTACGTTGTTCAATGAAATCCAACCCGAGTTCAGGAGTCCAGTCTTCTCCCGGGTGGAAGTCAACGTCGGTGGGGATGCGGAGATTGAGGTGCATGCCTATATCGATGATAACCCTCACGGACCGTAGAGCTTGTGCTCGTAGCATTCCTAGGTAGTAATCGGGGTTATCCAGATATCCTAGCTCACCCATAAGTCTTTCTGCATACAACGCCCACCCCTCAATGTACCCAGAAGTACCTCCTAACTGGCGTTGGTATCTCGAGAGTTTATCTTCCAAGAAGACTGAGGTTCCTATCTGGAAATGATGACCCGGTACTCCTTCGTGATATGCAATCGAAACCTCTCCCCAAAGAGGAAACCTGGTTTTACCTCCGGTCGGATACCAAGTTCGCCCCGGGCGGCTAAAATCACCCGAAGGGCGAGTGTAATACATGGCTAAAGCGCCACCAGGGGGAGCAATCATAGCCTCAATTTTGCGAACAGGCTCCGCTATCTCGAAATGTGTTCCATCTAACTCGTCGATAGTTCTATCCTGAAGCTCTTGCATCCAATGACGGAAGGCATCTTGTCCTTCAATGGATCTTTTGGGATCACTTTCCAACAACTCCTTTGCAGAATCTATGTCTCCCCCTGGAAGGATCTTACCGGCCGTGATGGCCATTTCTGATTCGACCCATCGAAGTTGTTCCCACCCCCATTCATATGTTTCTAAAAGTTCCAGGTTTATGCCGTTATACTCTCTTGCTGCGATGGAGTATCGATCCTTTCCAACTCCATCAGATTGGTCAGCACAGAGTAGGTATTCGCTAGTCAGGAACTCGGAGAATTTTCCGTATGCATTAATTGCGGCGCAAATTCCTTTTTGTAGATCAGATTTCACGGTAGCTGATTTCAATTCAGATGCCTCGAAATCACTCATATAATTTAGGAAAAATGATGGGTTGTCAGTAGAACCACTCCAAATCCGCGCCTGGTCTGCACAGCCCTTTGTCTGCCTAACTGTAGAAACTAGATCTCGCCGAGCTCCTTCCCGCAGGGTTTCTTCGTATCCAGATAATGCCTCAGGGATATTTGAAAGGCGTATGGCAATGTTTGACCACTCCTCTATAGACACTTTCGGCATGTGGTCAAAAACCATGCGTATGCTTTGCATAGGGCTGTGAAGTATATTCAATCGTCGGAAATGTTCACCGCGGTCGTGGGATTCCAAGTCCGCGCTAATATCTTCCACCATAACTTCTTTTGCTCTACGATCACTGTCATTTTCTAGTGGCGCGACATTTAACTCATTGAGGGTATTCCGAGCAAGTTGCGCGTTGGCCTCTGCACCTGCTGGGGAGAAATCTCCCAGGGTAGTCTCGTACCCTGGAACGCCCAAAGAAGTCGCTTCGATTGGGTTCAGCGCCGCGATACGTTCTACGAACTCGTTTGATATGTCATAGATTCGTGTCATCAGTTCTCCTTAGTAAATGTCTTCCGCTATTGCATACCTTGACGAGTAGATACTGTGCAATAGTCAATCCGAGATCATGATGGCGTGCGACAGATGTGGTTAGGTCAGGGTGCTTTGAATTTAGGCCGGTTTGAACTTTGTTAGTGTGTAATCGTCACTTACATTTTCGAATATGGCAGTAACTTCCATGTCCACGTAGACATCCTCCGGCTCGCATCCCACTATGTTTGAGGGGATCTTTGGCCCTTCATCGAGCTCAATGATCGCGTATATATGGCCATGTTCTGACTGGAAAGATGGATGAACTGATTGCCGCACTCTCGTATATGTGTAGATTTTGCCCTTACCCGAAACCCCCTTCCAAGAAAGGTCCATGGAGGTGCAGTTAGGGCATGCCTCACGTGGGTAAAAGAAAATTTGAGCGCAGTCATTACATACCGGCATGATGAGTTCATGCCTTTTCGTAGCTTCCCAGAATGGTCTCGACAACTCTTCATGGAAAGGCATTGGCAGAGGTTTATCGTAAGCGGAAGACATATAGTCACCTCGATTACCGTTTTAGGGTTAGAGTGTGTCCTCGGACCCGAGGACCAGCGAGCACATCTCACTCGCTGTGCCACCTCAACCATTCACCAAACAAAGATCGTCTTTCTGCACTTGTCTGCTCCCCGCCTTTTCCATAACCTGGCGGGCGCCTTCAATGACGTGACGGAATCCACCAGCTAGTCCTGGTTGACCTCCGGAGAGCTGTCCGCCGTCGGTGTTGACTGGAAACTCACCTTTGTAGGTTGTGTCAGTGGCTTCATAAAAGGGACCGACTTCCCCTTTCTCCACCAGTCCAGCATCTTCGAGGCACACGGCCGCGAGGATCGTATATCAATCATAAAATTCAGCGAACTCAATATCGCTGGGTTTATAGCCTGCCATCTCAAGTGCTCGTCTCGAAGATTCCACAGTTGGTGTCTCTGTGAACTTTTCCCTCTGCCAGATGTTTGCTTCTCCTTGCTGAAGACCTACACCAAGAATATAAGCAGGTTTATTTTTCATCGTTTTAGCGCGTTCTGGGGAAGTAATCACGAGAGCCGCTGCACCATCGCAAGGCATTACTGACTCAAGAAGTTTCAATGGCTCGTTGATGTAACGTGAATTAAGCACATCTTCTCTTGTGGCGGGTTGCCCGTGGAAAACTGCGTTTACATTCTCCATGGCGTTAAATCTTTGATCCGCTGCCATCTTTGCAAGTTGTTCTTCAGTGGTTCCGTACTCGTGCATATGGCGTCTGTATATGAGCCCGTAACCAGTGTTAGCTCCAGGTGCCATACCGTACGGTTCCTCCCATTCTGAACGAACGCTTGGCCCAGGGGTGCCACGACCGGCTATACGACCCTGTCTGGTGGCATCCTCTCGGGAATTGCCCATAACGACTAGGACGGTTGAGCAGATGCCGCTATTTATTGCAGATGCTGCAACCATAGTGGCTGTGGCACCGCTTGCGCCCTGCATTGATACACCTGTTGCGAAGTTAGGTTTAATGCCTATGTATTCCGCCATAGCTGGTGGAGCTGCCACGCCGTCTGTCACTAGTCCGTCGATGTCATCCTTTGCTAGGCCGGTATCTCTGATTGCAAGTCCTGCTGCTTCCGCGCATAACCCGTACAGGGACCTACCTTCGTGAACACGCCTCGTAGGCACCTCTCCGATACCCACAATAGCAGCTCTTCCTCTGAGGCTCATACCGTCAACTCCGTTCTAAAGGTCCTAAACGCGCTCATATGTCGGGCGGATATTACTACAGCTGGGCCAAAGGGGAAAGTCAAGAAGGTCCCGTCGAGGTTTATTGTGTCATCAGCGGTTCCAGCACAAATTTCCAGCAGTCAGTTAACGACTTTAATGAACTCTAGAATTGTTCTGGCCAAGTCGTTCTCTCTGCCGAAGTAACTATGATTTGCACCTGTAACAACTTTTAAGGTAAGTTTTTTTCCGGAGTCGAAATTACCCTTTTCGATAGTCCTCATTGCGAGGCCGCATACCGGCAGTTCCTGATCGCCGCCAAATTCAGTTTCTAGTTCGCCGAATGTAAAAAGAACCGGAACGTCGATGGATTTAGCATGAACACTTACTTGATATCTGTTATCAGGATTAAAGCAGTCGGTAAATGCTTTTGCTGTCCATGTTGAACTCCAAGGAACACCCGGCTTCAATAATGTGTCTGGCCTCCCAGAGGATACCTCCAACATCGCATGTTCAAAGGCAAAAGTGAAGTCGTCTCGGTGGAGTTGGCGTAACAAGTTGTGGTTGTATTCCCCAGGTGATATGGCTAAAACTGCCTTTACCTCTGGGAAATCGCCGAGTGCCTGCGAATAAATGGCTCGGACTGCTCCACCACTATGTCCTCCTATCGCAACAAAGTTATGTCCCCTGTCCTTCAGTAAAGAGATCCAGGCCTCGTAGTCAATCGGGGCCTCGGAAACAGATTCGAAAGCGTAGCCTCTTGGTGGGCCTCCACGGGCTCCATGTGAAATGATGTCGTGGCCCCTTCTGTTTGCTGAAAGAAAAGTTATTCCATTTCTTGCCAAAGTCTTGCCGATAGATAGGTAAAGAGGTGAGTAAAAATTGCCTCCATCTCCATGGAGAAATATCACTGCTGAAATCGCTTTCTTAGGTAGCTCCTCATTAGCTTCAATGTAAGCGCCGGCAAGCGGAATGCTGTCGGAGGTTACTTTGTGTACGATTTCGACTTTCACAGCTTATTTAATTTGAGTTCTAACTTTCTTCTGGTGCATTCGATACGTGGCCTATGGCAATCAACCTGGGACCTGCGTGTGTGCCTATCACTGGCCCGACTCTGGAGACAAGTGGATGCTTTCCTTCGGGGAGCATGTCACCCAACGTATCTGCAATTCCGTGAGCTTCATCACTTTCCGTGCTATACATGATTGCTATTTCTTCCGCTTTACCCAGAGATCTCACAGCCTTTTCGAGCTCTGCCATGCCAGCACTTCTGGAACGTGCTTTGGAGTATGGCTCAACAACTCCGTTAGCGAGCATGAGCAATGGCCGGATTTTCAATAGACTCCCTAACATAGACTGAGCTCTTCCGATGCGCCCTCCTTTCGCAAGAAACTCGAGCGTATCGAATAAAGCATAAAAACTACTTCGATCAGATATTGACCTGGCCGCTTCGACTGCGTCTTCGGCGGACCCTCCCTTGCTTGCTACTTTCGCTGCGGCGATGGCCGCAAATCCCACTGTTATGGTGACTTGCTCCGTGTCTACTAGATGTATCTTTATTTTGCCCTCGAGATGTTTTGATGCTTGTTCGGCAGAGTTGTAAGTTCCACTTAGTTTGGAGGATAAGTGAACGGATACTACTTCGTCACCTTCTTCAGATATCCGTTCGTATGCCTCAACGAATTCCCCCATTGAAGGTTGAGAAGTAGACGGGAACTCGTCCCCGTTGATTAATCTGTCAAAAAATTGATCAGTGGTTATATCTACGCCATCCTTAAATACGGAATCTCCGAAGTGGACGTTAAGAGGAACAACCTCAATCCCGTACTCTGACGCCATAGTTACGGGTAGATCGGACGTGCTATCCGTAACGATTCTAACTGCCATGGGAATACCTCCTTTGGTATCGCTACTGCTTACGCCCAACTTAGCGAACGTAGAGAGAAAACGAAAACGGATAAGATGAATCAGGCTACGCAGTTGGGTTATTTTAACCCAACGAACTTGTAGCAAGTAGAAATTAATTAGTAAATGAGGTGTGTTCCATAAAACATGATCCTGTCCGATGGGCCAGTTTCTAGTCGGAAAGGAGTTAATCTTTTCGCCGGGGAACTTAAATTGGTTATAGGTATTTCAATAACTTGGCGTCTGGATGTTTCGTAATCATGGAACGTCTTTCAGATCGGAATTTTATGGTAATACGGATTATAGTTATATCGGAAGTATGAATGGGTAGTGAAGTCTTTGTCACCGCCAATCCAACAGCCGGAGATGGTAAGACTGGGGAGTTGTCCCACAAGCTTGTCGAAGCACTTTCCCGGTTGCAAGTCCCCACCACTCTTAAAACAGCCTCATCGGCTGGAGAATCAAAGGAATTAGCTCGACTCGCAATAGCTGAAGGATCTGATGTTATTGTCGCCTGTGGTGGCGACGGGACGGTCCATGAAATTATTAATGGTATAAAGCCCTTCCCAGGTTCGACGGTAACTCCTGTTTTAGCCGTGTTGCCCGCGGGGCGATATAACGATTTCTCTACATCCATTTCCCTGCCTGATTCGCCTATTAAGCTTGCGGTGGCGATTAAAACTGGCAATACCAAGAAGATAGATCTGGGTAAAGTAGGCGAAAGGTTTTTTGCCACAGTGGCTACTTTAGGGTTCGATAGCGAGGTGGCAGAATACGTTGACTCCGGTGCCCCTCCTTTCTTTCTTAGTGGAGTTTTGTCTTACCTTTATGGTTTGTTAATTAAGTTACCTAGATATCAGTTTCCAGAGATCAGAATTAGAACAAATTTGTCTGTTTTCCAGGGCAGGATACTTTTGTCCGCAGTGGGAAACACGGATCGGTATGGGGGAGGTTTCCTTATATGCCCCGGGGCAAGAATCGACGATGGTTTATTGAATCTTTGTATAGTGAGGAAGATTTCTAGGCTACAAGTTCTTAAAGTGTTACCGAAAGTTTTTTATGGACAGCATGTTTCACATTCAAAAGTTTCCCTGGAGACTTTTTCCAATATGTCCGTTGCTCTCGTGTCAACGGACAAGCAGGAGCACCTCAGGATTTGGGTATGGGCGGATGGAGAACGTGCCGCACTCCTTAGTGCAGAAGTAGAGACTACATTCGAAGTGATTGCCAATGCTATTTCTGTGGCAATAACTTAAAGATCGAAATCATTTGATCTCGATCTCGATGAAAGCAACAGGAGATTCCGATTGATTGATCACATTATGCTCAGCTCCCGAATATCTGAAATATGGAACCCCAATCGATATGCTGTTTGACGTTTCGATGCCGCTTCGGTCCACTATTGTGAGAGTACCCGTGCTAACCGGTACCACTGTGTAGTCGAGTTCGTGCCTGTGCCAGCCCGTCTCTTCACCAACTGCAAATCGCCATTCAGTAACCCGCACTCTCTCGTTGTCCTCGAAAATCGTAGCTGTTGCATCCATGTTACGTTTTATAACTCCTCTGCCCATTTGCGGTAAACCTCTTGGCCTTCTCTAAAAAGAGATTCGACCTCCGACCGCTGTCCGTTTGTGTAGAATCGACCTTTTTGGCGTACCCATTCAATTGAGGCATCTATCCGGTCAACAAATAGGCGACATGCCTCTATATGCTCTGGAGATCGCTTACCCGCTTTTACATAAATAGGACTCGTATGAGCGAATTGTGGCTGTAGGTAGCTATCTCGCATGCTACTGAACAGGCGAGCAGCTATCCAACCATCACTTGGCGATTCTACAGTTGCGGCTAAAGCTCCTTCTCGAGATACTTCTGAATATGTCTTTCTTGCAAATACCTTACCGTTCCTAACGAGTTCAACCACTTGCACTGGATAATGAGATTTCCATTCCATTTCCGTTGTAATGACAGATCCGGGTTCTACTTGTATTTCATCCCCTGGGGACTTTCCGTTTGCCAATAAGGAAATAGCCGGTCCATTTGTTATAAAAGAGCGGCCTGATTTCAGTGAATCTATCCAAGATTGATATTCGAAATTACTACTGCCTTTAGTATTTGTTTGGGCGTATACTCTGTTGGCGGAACAGATATACCAATCTGAACCAGTCGAAGCGGGTAGTCTTATACCTGCATTCAGCATCTGATAATAAATGTCATATTCGATGTCATTCCAGTTTGGATCAAATAGGTTGAAAGCGTCTATTTTCCCCAGTGCAGCTGCGACCGGGGCCTCCATACCCTGCCCGTTATGGCACCAGATTACCGTTCCTCCTTGCCTGCGGGTATCGTCGCAAGCGTAGGACAGTGGAGGGTAATCGGGCTCAAAAGCATCTATTAATATACCCCTGCTGAGGGGATCAACAGCATTATGAATATCTAACAGCATGATGTGTCCGTATCCGATCTCCCACGACTTTCTGTTGTGACGACTTTCTTCACCATTTTGAACGTAGTGGTGTTCCGAGGAGAATTCGTTAAGGAACCCTATAGGGTACTTGTTAGTGGCATATTGTAGATCCCACCGTTTCAATATGCTTATAGCCGTCATGCGAAGATTTTCAACTCGGGGGTCTAATGAAAGTCGGAGGTCTGGCCTAGATTCTTTCTCGTCATAGTGGATGTGTGTATTTCCCGGATACCATCCTTTTTCAGGTAGGTCGTTCCATCGCGAAATCTCAATATCAATCACATTTGTACCTGAAGCTGATGCATCGAAATCTATTGTCCGTGGTGAGTATTCTGTTCCTCTCTCTACGGTGATCCTGGTGGTTCCTCGAGTAACATCCACTTCAAAGGAACCATCCGAATAGAAAAATGGATGGCCAGGTCCAACCTTCTGAATAGCATCTTTTGGTGATACATACTCCCCGGAAGACGAGATTACTTGAGCTTTTGCCGGTACCATCTCATTAGTTTCCGAGTCGATTATTTTGACTGCGATTTTACCCATAACGATCCCCTAAGCTCTTTTCGACCCGTTTAGCCAGATTATAGTACTGACAGCATGATAAATGACCTTAAGTTTGAAATTTGTTTTTGAGAAATTTTTTTAGCGTCGCCTGTATAATTGTGGATATCCGATTAGGCATTGTTAATGAAATAAAAAGTATCTTATCCAATCGAGTGTTGGTATTAAGGGGTGAATAAAATGATTCTTAGTGAGTTTTTAGAGAAATGCAGGTCGGACGATCTTGCCCACGCCCTGCGTGGACTAGGCCTTCCTTTGACGGGTAACAAGCCGGATAGGATTACAAGGATAGTTGATCATTATGAAGGTGGTACTTCGACAAAGGAAATTCTGTCTGCTTTTCGAGTTGAAGACGTTCGGCGAGCTGCCAAGGCAGTTGGCATAGAAGGTGCCTGATTCATTTCTAATTGAGCTGTCAGGTATAAGACTAAACATGGGAAACAATGAGGATAGGATTCGGACAATTTAGCGCAGCTACCCCGGAGTACTTTAGATTCGCAGCACAATATGGCGCGACAGACATTCTGCTTAACAAAGCAGATATTCCTGGAATTGGAGGGAGGTGGGAACTCAAGGATCTGGTTAAGCTGCGGTTGAGTGCTGAGCAATATGGTCTGAAACTAACTGCCCTTGAGAACGTGCCGACTCACTTTTATGATGAGATAATGCTCGGGGGAGATGGGCGTGACCGGCAGATCGAAAACATGATCTATACGGTTCGTAATATCGCCAAGGCCGGTATTCCAATTTTTGGATACAACTGGATGCCATCTATGGTATGGAGAACAACTCCAAAATCCATTAGATGTGGGGCCTTTGCCACCGCTTTTGATTACGAAGAGGCGAAAGCGATGCCCTTCACTCACGGTCGTGAATATTTTGAAGATGAGATGTGGCAAAACTTAGAGTATTGGATCAATATCATAACTCCAGTTGCGGAAGAAGAAGGAATCAGATTAGGAATACACCCTTGTGATCCTCCTGTTGAGAAACTAGGAGGCATTCCTCAGTTACTTTGTAGCTTCGACTCTTACAAGCGGTTAATAGAAATAGTTGACTCACCAAGCAATGCTATTGAATTCTGTCAGGGTACATTCTCAGAGATGGAAGGCGATGATATCTACGAAATGATTCGCTACTTTGGTGAGCGAAAAAAGATTTTATATGTACACTTTCGTAATGTTTCGGGACAGGTACCGAAGTTCCATGAAGAATTTGTCAACACTGGCTACGTCGATATGTACAAAGCAATGAAAATCTATTACGAAGTTGGATTTGATGGATTTTTCATTGATGACCATGTGCCCAATACTTACCAAGACACCGAATGGGGGCACAGGGGGCGTGCGTTTGCCAACGGTTATATTCAGGGTCTTGTAGAAGCTGTGACTAAAGGTTCCTGACTTCTAACTACGGACTGAACATTTAAATTGTTCCCATTGTTGATAAGGGTCTCAACCTTGAAGGCAATAAAAAGGCTATAAACAGCAATTAAGGGAATGCCGCCATGTAATTCTATTTTAGCCACCTATGTTACGATTGTGAATGCAATTAATAATATAAATAAGGCAATAATGTGGGAAGGCCTTTTTTTAGTCATGAACAGATGTCTCGAGCCCTAGAACTCCACGTTCGAGGGTTAGGGCTGACCGAAATCCGCGAAAGGGTGTCTAAAGGACAGGCGTCTCCGAGTCTAAGAACAATCGGTTATTGGACAAAGCGGTTTCGCACTTTGTCTCCTCAGGAATTGATCCTAGATCAAACTATCGAATGGCACTTGCTTGAGACCTACGGGTTACCTTGGGAAGCTTCAAGATTGATACGACGTTTGTCCAGCAAGGGGTTACCTTCCAAAAGGAGATCCAAGTGGTGGTGGCGATTAAATATTGCCAAGCCTGAGCTGTCGGATGATCAACTACTCGATATGGCTGATACATGCGTTGTCTACCAACATATGAGTTTACTTGGGACAGGAGTGCCAGATTGGTCGAAAGTGTGGGATCAGATAACAAAGGATGAGAACGGGAAAGATGGAAGCGCAGTGGAATACCACTGCCTACCTGGAAAATACGCCCTCTGTGAATTTCCGTCTGAAGCCGTATTGCCAGAGTGGATAGGTGGAAGCGGATTTATTTCCATAACACAAACCGCGGATCGAATTTCCGTTATATGCGAGCAAGATCCAATTCCCAGCGATGATATTGAGGGCATCAAGATCGTGAGAGGATGGTATTGCATACGATCGGATTGTGATAAATGGTCCCGTATCGGGGGCGCCAAGAACTTGGTTGTATCTACAGGAGATAGTGTTTACATACTATTACAGGCGCGTGATAGAGAACACGTAAGGGAAATCTTAAGCAATACCGGGATTAATTTCGCCAATTAATAGTGTTGATCAGAGAATCAACATGATAGCAAGCGTTATCGAAGCCATCGTTATAACCGTAGGCAGGAATACATGTGGGAATCGCTTATTGGTGATGCAAAGGCGAAAATTCAACATAGCTAAAATGAGAGTGGGGACAGTGCCTACGAGTGCAATAAAGGATATTTCATTACGAGACACGATAGCGGGTGTGAGGTAGAGGACAGCCGTTCCTAATTCGAACCAGCCGATCATTCGTATATATGGTAGTGAAACGGTGGAAACCCATCGATAACGAAAATGCGCTTCCTTTTCTGGTGTTAATGCCTTTTTCGTTCCCGTCCCGATCAAGGTGACCCCAAGCAAAGCGCATATAGGCCAAGCGTACCAGTCCATCTCGAACATATGGCTTGCCTATATGGTCCTTCGAAATCGGGTTGAAAAAAACAGCTATGAATAAAGCCTTGTACTTACTCAGTCTCCGATTTCTGGTTTTCCCCCTCTGGCTCCTCTGGAGAATCAATATTTTCGGGCTTGACTTCATATTTTTCAGAATCTTGATCTTCAGATGAGCCTGGCAGCAAAGTTCTGTCGGTTATGTGGCTTATGAAGTCTCCATAGTTGGCCATATATCCTAAACGGGCCATTCGTTTGTCGTCGAAGATAATACCTATTTCCGCATAACCTAAAGTTCTGCCAAAATATCCAAATTTAGGGTCAAGCTGAACCATAGTGTCGAACTCAAGTCTGAATATACGTTTTTTCTGTATGATCGGTAAGCCGACCATAGTTAGATAAAGTGCTTCCTCTGAAAGATAATAGGTCGTTTGTCGCCATCGTAGATATCGTGGTGCTGCTATTCCTATTGCAAGTAAAAGAGGTATGAATCCCATTGTTAGAAAATCGAAGAAAACTACAATAGATAACCCACCAATCCATAACAAAGAAGGCATAAGCCATGCCCAATGAGATTGCCGATACAAAATAACGTCTTCGGGAACTGATTCAACTTCAATTGAATTTACGGGCGTAGTTTCATCCCGTTCCGATTTTCCGTTCTTGGGAGTATCTTGGTTTTGGTTCAACTCTTTGTCCGATTCACCATTTGATGAGTTATTCCGCAAGGGATCCGATTGTCGATTCTTATCTTCGTCATTCACGTTAACCCCGCGACTTTATTAAGTTTGAACACCGATAAATGAATTGGCTCCGCAGGCTGGATTCGAACCAGCGACCGATCGGTTAACAGCCGATTGCTCTACCACTGAGCTACTGCGGAACGTTACTCTGGGCCTGACAGCAATAAAGGCCTTTTTTACCTGATAACCGGTTGCTGTATCTGGCCAGTTGCGCTAAATTCCTCACCATCCAACGGTTGGTTTATGTTGCTAATTGTCTGGTACAGCTGGCGCCTAGTCAAGGAAAATGCGTTGCTGGAGTTCCTTCGGAAGCCCCATAATGGTAGGTTAAATTGGATACTTTCAAAAAGCCGTTAACTTCAAGAGCTAGAGAGGGTGGCAAAAAAAGTTCGGCCCTTGTCTATGCCACACATGTGATGTTGGGTAAAAGTACCTGGCGTCACAATAAAATTGGCTACTCGTATCTTTATTTGGCGTCGCCGGTCAACTTTCAGAGCAGGTCATAGAACTGCCGTAAATATCAGGATCGTATGGAGAAAGAACATGTATCACATTCGCAGAGTATATAAAACGAAGCCAGGGCAAGCGCGAAAAGTAGCGACACTCGCTCATTTAGAAGCTCAGATTCTTAGAGATGCGGGCCAAAGAGGAGAATCTAATGGTTATTTCAATCCTGGAACTACTCCAGGAGAGAAAAACAGAGTCGTCCTGCAGTGGAATGATGACGTCATCAGATCAATTTTTAGGTCTGAAAATGAGATACCGGCTAAGGCCCTGGAAATACAAAGAGAATTAGTTGACCTTACTGAGGATAATCGGCTAGAAATCGATGAACTTTTGACCGAATGGCTGAAAGATAAAGACAAACACGAGACAATGGAACTTGCTCAGGAACTTCGTATTCCTTGGACGAAAGTTTCGACGATTGATGAATTGAAGATCCATCGCTACCTCTCCTCTCAAAGGTCCCAGGTGATGTTCTCTCAGCGACGATCGACTTATCAGGTCAGCCGATATTGATTTAGGAATCCAGGCACCGAGAATGTTCACCTTTCATTTTGCCACAATCTGTTGGCAATTGCATCCCAATTCAGCGAAATAGCAGGGACCACTCATTGCCACGGTTTGAGCGCATACGCTAAAGAGTTTACATTTAGTGGTACGGTTTGTATTCTGCGAATACTCACCAGCTGTTCAACCCCGTTGAGTCCTGTCATGAGACATAGAAACCCCTCTCCCTTGGCGGCAAATTCGATCTCGTTTCGCTGGTGTCATTGGTTCAATCTCGGATTGCTGGTTCTAACGGCGGTCGTCCATGGAGAAGAACCA
>ERZ651768.1780-NODE-1780-length-15532-cov-3.629052_pt1 | contig 15532 bp, 15 predicted proteins | sample MGYA00514754_ERZ651768 | MGnify/ENA metagenome assembly ERZ651768
ACTTCTCCCATTCGATTTGATGCTCTTAATCGCCGAATAGTTGTTGTCAATGAACACAACTCTGTTGGCTCCTCTGGATAGAGCTTCAAAACCTAGGGCACCTGTTCCTGAAAATAAATCAAGCACGGTTATCCCATCAAACTTGAAGCCTAGGCCATGAGACAGAATGTTGAATATTGCTTCACGACCCCGGTCACTTGTAGGCCGGATGCTCTGGCCCGACGGCACGGTAAGGCGGGACCCTTTAAATTTACCTCCGACGATGCGCACCGCTGTTTTCTCGCTTTAATTCAAGGCCTAACTGTTCGCGAAGGACTTTTTGCTTAACTTCAATTAATGCGCCTTTGGTCAGATTTCCGAGTTGGAATGGGCCATAGGCAATCCTTATAAGGCGGTTAACAGGCCAACCTAGATGCTGCATTACCTTGCGTACTTCCCGGTATTTGCCTTCTTCTAGAGATAGCGTAATCCATGCATTAGAGTTCTGCTGGCGATCAATAACGGCTTTGATAGAACCGTATTTAACGCCATCAATAGTGGTTCCTTCTTTAAGCTTGTCGAGAATTTTTGAATCTACGTGGCCATGAACCCTAGCCCGGTAACGCCGCTGCCAGCCAGTGGACGGGAGTTCTAATTTACGCGCTAATTCGCCGTCATTTGTCATTAGTAAAAGACCTTCGGAATTGAGGTCGAGGCGTCCGATGGATATAAGTCTAGGAAGATTTTGGGGTAATTTTTCAAAAAGGTTTGGTCGTCCTTGGGGATCCCTGTGAGTAGTTAGGAGCCCCTGAGGCTTGTAATAACGCCAAAGACGGGTAGTTGGCGGTTCAGGGAGCGGTTTCCCGTCAACGAGGATTTTATTGGTGCTGTTAACGGTCACGGCAGGTGAAGAAAGTATATTGCCGTCGATTTTAACCCTTCCCTCAGAAATCCAGCGTTCCGCGTCTCGGCGGGAACACATTCCTGCCCGTGCGATTACCTTTGCAATACGCTCGCCCGAAGGTGTGCGGGTTTCTTTCTCCTGTATTGTTTTAATCACAGGCGGCATTGTTAAAGGCTGAAAAGATCCTAATATCATTCGGATCCACCTCAAACTCCGGGTGCCATTGTATACCAAGACAGAACTTTTGTTGCGGCGCTTCGATGCCCTCCACAACCCCATCCGGCGCGATTGCATCTACAATAGCTGTATCGGAGACCTCTCCCACAGCCTGATGATGAGCTGAGTTCACATGCATTTGTGTTACTCCAACAATATCGTGGAGCAGTGTACCGGTCATGATTGTTACCAGATGGCTTGGTTCATCCCGCGGATTGGGTTGTTCGTGAGGTAGCGAATTTTCGATTTCATTTGGAATATGTTGGATCAGTGTGCCACCAAGGACTACGTTAAGCAGCTGCTGTCCACCACAAATACCAAGTATAGGGATATCTTTTTTTAACGCGTAACGAGCGATAGCATATTCGAAATCGGTTCTGTTCTCCTTCAGGGATACAGTCTTGTGAACCTCTTCGTTGCCATATAGAGAGGGGTTCACATCGAAGGCGCCACCTGTAATTATTAATCCATCAATTTGGGAAGCGTATTGTTCTGCCAGTAGCGGTTCGTGAGGGAGAAAGACCGGCACACCGCCAGTCTTAACTACTACTTGGCTATAATTTTCTCTTACCCCGTACCATGGAAAATTTGAATATCCACCGGCTTCTTCGTGGTCAAGGGTGATCCCTATAACGGGGCATTTCTTGGAACCGATCATATACGTATTTTACGGTTGAAGACAGTATTGCGCAACGCTAACCATATTCTGCCCTTGACGTCTGGGTATAAAGACTGACAGCTTCTGTGAATGTTACAGGAGGTGAAAAGCTATATCCAGATGGCTGCGGATGAGGCGAATAAAGCAGGGTCGCGAGGTGAAGTTCCCGTTGGTGCTGTACTTGTAGATAGTGTTAACGATGAAATCATAGCCGCAGCGGGAAACCGAACAAAAGAGTTTACTGACCCTACTGCGCACGCAGAGCTTCTTGTTATACAACAAGGAGGTCGAAGACTAGAAAATACGCATCTCACAGGATGTGATCTTTACGTGACATTGGAACCTTGCCCAATGTGCGCACAGGCAATTTCTTTTGCAAGAATACGGCGCCTTTATTTTGGTGCTTACGACCCTAAAGGTGGTGGTGTTGAACACGGAGCTCGTATTTTTCAGCAATCTACCTGCCATCATCACCCAGAGGTTTATGGGGGAATTGAAGAGAAAATGTGTGGTGCCTTGTTACGATCATTTTTTGATGGGAAGAGGTAAGGCCTAAAATAAGTCCGGTTAAGACGTGTTTTTGCTGAACCTCTAGTCTGCTAAATTTATATTGTTAAGGAGATGACGAATAATTTCCAATTAATTTTGGGTCGTGATTAAGCTCCGACAAAAAGGTTATGAGATAGCGTATTTTTCCTGGAAGAGTTCATAAATTGTTGGGAGGTTACCTTTTATTTGGTATGAAAACCGAGTTTTAGTTTTTCCGGCCACAGGTGAATTGTTATTGAAAGTGAGGAGTTGCCTATGAGTGAAGCGCCCCATTGGAGGTTCAGTCATTTTGGCCTTTTCGTGAAAGACCTGGATCGGATGGTTCTATTCTACAAGCAGGTATTTAGCTTGGTGGAAACAGATGGTGGCGAAGCGCGTGGTCACGATATTAAATTTCTTAGTCGGGATCCCTTGGAACACCACCAATTGGTTTTGGAAAGCTCCAGAAAATCTGATGAAACCACAGTACAACAGATATCATTTCGATTTGGCAGTCTAGATGGTTTGCGGGAAATGAAAGACCGTCTAAACGCATTACCAAAAAATTTTTTTGACGAGGGTATGACACCCTACGGTGTCAATCACGGCATTGCATGGTCTCTTTACTGCCATGACCCAGAGGGCAACCGAATTGAAATGTTTGTTGATTCTCCTTTTTATGTCCGACAACCCCTCGTTTCCACGCTAGACTTATCAATGTCTGATGATGAAATCTTGCAGGAAACCAAAAATAAGTTTGGCGATGATCTCTCCTTTAAGCCTTGGTCCGATTGGTCCAAGGAGTTGGCTGAAAGGCTATAAGGAACATAGAGGCAAAATTTTATGATCCGAAAATGTGCCATAGATGATGTTAGGACTATCATCGAAATTATAAACGATGCTGCGAAGGCTTATCGGGGTGTAATACCTGATGACCGGTGGCAAGAACCCTACATGTCTGAACCCTATTTAACTGCGGAGCTTGACGACGGTGTTGTCTTTCAGGGTTTTACCGGTGTTGGTGATCGCCTCTTGGGAGTGATTGGTGTACAGGATAAGGTTGATGTTTTTCTCATCCGTCATGCCTACGTGCGCACTTTGGCTCGGCGGCAAGGTATAGGGGGCCAATTGCTCGACCATGTAACCCAGGATATCGATAAACCGTTCCTCGTTGGCACCTGGAAAGCAGCAATCTGGGCGATATCCTTCTATGAAAAGCATGGCTTCAAGGATGTTGGTCAGCAAGAAACGGAGCGCTTGCTAAAAACTTATTGGTCGATCCCAACTCGTCAGATTGAAACTTCAGTCGTTTTGGCTGATGATCGCTGGAGAGCCCGTTAAAAAAGTAAAAATTCCCGGTCTGGTTATTATTAAATCAAGAAAATAATTTTTAGCTATCGTTAATTACCGCGATACCTTGTATCTCAACCATCATGTCCGGGTGGGCAAAGCCTGAAACGGTTAAAAGTGCGCTCGCTGGAAAATTTTCGAAATATTCCTTGCGGATTTTGATAAAATTGTCACCATATCTGGCATCTAGTATATACACGGTCATAGTTACCAAATCGGTAAGTTTTCCGCCGGATTCTGACAACGTTGCAGTTAGTAACTTGAAGGCTTGGTGGGTCTGGGCATCAAAATCACCCGCTAGGGTTTTTCCATAATCGTCGTGGATTGCTCCGTGACCTGCGAGCCAGATAGTTGTGCCGCCCTTTGTAATGACAGCCGGAGAGAATGCGCGGTTTTTCTTCTGCCACGTACCTTCAATGAATCTGCGTTCCATATCTAGCCTCCCAATAGTCATTATCTCTCAGTTCTGATATCAATTGAATAGCAACATGGATATTGTGAGAAGTGTGCCCTCTTCGGACAGATGTTCCATGTTTGCCTTAACCCTTTTTGAGTAACGCGGCATTAATAGCTGGGACCACCTTCAATATTTCCAGAAATTTTTCATAATTCTAGAGTAACTAATTTCCCTGGATCAATACCCTTAATTTTGAAGTCTGTTTTATTGAGAATTTGTGTAAATTAGCAGTTAATCAGCTTCTAAACTTTCGCCATCCAACACGCGTCGTATGAGGTTTACAGTCTCGTCAATGCCATACAAGGCAATAAATGAACCCATCCGGGGGCCGGTCGGTTGGCCTAAAAGGGTTTCATAGAGGGTTTTAAACCAGCTCTTGAGGTCTTTGAAGGCGTGGCGCTTTCCCACTTCATAGATTTGGGTTTGTATCCCCTCTGCTTCCATATCCAAGGGGAGGGCACTTAATGTCTCAACCAAATCCAACAAAGCCATTCGTTCAATATTCGTGGGCGTACGGTATTGTTTATAAGGTTTTACAAAATCCCTGAAATACTCAATGGCGTATTCAGTGAGGCGGTCTAAGGTGGGAGCGTTCTCTGGTGTGGCGTCTGGGCGGTAACGAGAAATAAAATGCCATAGGGTAGATTTGTCTTCGGTGTTGCAAACCGCAGCTAAATTCAAAAGAATATTATACGATAAGTGAGCCTCTTCCGCGGGCGGTTCTCCGGCGTGGATATGCCAGGCAGGGTTGGCTAAATGGGCCAGGTCATCTTGTTCTGGATATTTTGATACATGGGTGAGATATTCATCGACATACTTTGGAATAACATCAAAATAAAGGCGTTTAGCTTGGGATGGTTTTTGATACATAAATTGGCTGAGGCTCTCGGGTGGCGCGTAGCGCAACCAGTCTTCCATCGAGAGGCCGTTACCTCGGGATTTTGAAATTTTTTCACCGTTCTCATCCAGGAACAGTTCATATGTAAAGCCTGCAGGTGGTATTCCGCCAAGGATGCGAACAATGGCACTCGAAAGTCTTACCGAGTCTATGAGGTCTTTCCCGGACATTTCGTAATCGACACCCAACGCTTGCCATCTCATTGCCCAGTCAGCTTTCCATTGTAGCTTGCAGTGTCCACCGATGACCGGGATTTCTGTGCGTTTGCCGTTCTCCTCTTCATAAACAATGGAGGATGTCTCTTCTTTACACTCGACAATAGGCACTTGGAGCACCACGCCTGTTTTTGGGCAGATTGGCAGGAAGGGGGAGTAAGTTTTCCGCCGCTTTTCGCCTAAAGTCGGTAGAATTACGTTGGTAACCTTTTCGTAATTGTGAAGGATGCTTAGCAAGGTATCATCAAATTCTCCCCCTTTATAAGCTGCGGTGGAGGATTTAAATTCGTATTCAAAACCAAATTCGTCCAAAAAAGCTTTTAACCGGGCATTATTATGGTCTCCAAAGTTTTCGTGAGTGCCAAAGGGATCAGGAATGCTGGTAAGGGGTTTGCCTAAATGGACCGCCATGATTTCTTTATTTGGTATGTTGTCTGGTACTTTCCGTAACCCATCCATATCGTCTGAGAAAGCGAAGAGCCTAGTAGGCAAGTCAGACAATATCTCAAATGCGCGGCGAACCATGGTGGTACGAGCAACCTCTCCAAAAGTGCCAATATGGGGGAGGCCCGAGGGGCCATAGCCTGTTTCAAACAAAACAAAACCCTTTTCAGGGGTCTTGTCACCCAATCGCTTTAAAAGTTGCCTCGCCTCAGCAAATGGCCAGGCATTAGACTCTTGAGCGAGATCTCTAACCTTAGACAGGTTGATTTATTCCTATATTTTTCATGTTATTATTGAAATTTAAGTGCTTGCCAACAGGTCGTCAACACTGGTTTACGCCGCAACTATAATGGTTGTTTGAGGTTCCCTGGAATGTTTCCAAGACGATCATGATTTTATCTTCTTATCCTCACGTTGCGGTATCCTTCACATGGCGACGAAACACGTCTTTATAAGAAAATAGAGTGGGTATAACCAAAAGAAAAGGGCCGTATTCTTGAATACGGCCCAAATTTATTTAATGGGACAAATTTTTTACATCATACCGCCCATACCGCCCATACCGCCCATGTCTGGTGGCATAGCAGGCGCAGCAGGTTTATCCTCCGGCTTTTCAGCAACCATGGCCTCGGTAGTGATCAAAAGACCTGCGATGGAAGATGCATCCTGAAGTGCCGTCCGGACAACCTTCGTGGGATCAACAATCCCAGCTTTCACAAGGTCCGTGTACTTTTCCGTCTGGGCATCAAACCCATAAGCACCACCCTTGCTTTCCAAAAGCTTGCCCGCAACAACGGCACCATCGACACCGGCATTCTCCGCAATCTGACGCACCGGCGCCTGAAGAGCACGGCGGATAATGTCCACACCAACCTTTTGGTCGTTATTGTCAGCCTTGATCTTATCGAGAGCTTTACCTGCGTAGAGAAGTGCTACACCGCCACCTGGTACAATACCTTCCTCAACGGCTGCCCGAGTTGAATTCAACGCGTCATCTACGCGATCCTTCTTCTCCTTCACCTCTACTTCCGTGGCTCCTCCAATGTTGAGAACTGCTACACCGCCGGCTAGCTTAGCCAAACGCTCCTGAAGCTTCTCACTATCGTAATCCGAAGATGTCTCTTCAATCTGAGCCCGGATCTGGTTGCATCGGCCTTCAATATCCTTCTTCTTGCCGGCCCCTTCGACAACTGTCGTTTCTTCCTTGGTGATGGCTACACGCTTGGCTGATCCCATCATATCCAAAGACACATTTTCAAGCTTGATACCAAGATCCTCACTGATCACCTGACCTGATGTCAGAATAGCAAGGTCTTCCAACATGGCCTTCCGGCGGTCACCAAATCCCGGCGCTTTTACAGCCGCAACCTTCAGACCCCCTCGCAGCTTGTTAACAACCAATGTCGCAAGCGCTTCACCCTCAATATCCTCCGCAATAATCAAGAGCGGACGGCTAGACTGAACAACCGCTTCCAATACGGGCAACATTGGCTGCAATGAAGAAAGTTTTGCCTCATGGATCAGAATATACGGGTTTTCCATATCACAGGTCATCTTCTCCGCATTAGTCACGAAATAAGGTGATGTATATCCACGGTCAAACTGCATGCCTTCAACAACTTCCAGGTTCGATTGAAGACTCTTCGCTTCCTCGACAGTGATTACACCTTCGTTACCGACCTTAGACATAGCATCCGCAATCATCGCGCCCACGTCACTGTCGCCGTTCGCCGAAATTGTGCCAACCTGAGAAATTTCTTGCGACGTGTTCACGCGCTTCGACGTCTTGACCAAATCTGCAATAACGGCCTCAACCGCTAAATTAATGCCGCGTTTCAGATCCATCGGGTTCATACCCGCAGCAACGGCCTTCGAACCTTCCCGTACAATCGCCGCCGCTAAGATCGTCGCCGTCGTCGTACCGTCACCGGCCTCATCATTGGTTTTGCTCGCAACCTCGCGAACCATTTGTGCGCCCATGTTCTCGAACTTGTCTCCAAGTTCAATCTCTTTGGCAACCGTAACGCCATCCTTCGTCATGCGAGGTGCGCCAAATGACTTGTCTAACAAAACATTCCGTCCCTTGGGCCCAAGGGTTATCTTTACGGCATCCTCCAATAATTCAACGCCCCTCAACATCCGCGAGCGGGCATCAGCACTAAACTTCAATTCCTTCGCTGCCATCTTCCAATTCTCCTAGCTCATAATTACTTCAGTTAATTTATGATACCCATTATGTCGGATTCCTGCATAATAAGGAGTTCTTGGCCATCAATGGTGGCCTCCGTACCCGACCATTTGCCAAATAAAATTCGATCTCCCACCTTTACTTCCATTGGTGCGAAAGTTCCATTTTTTTCGCGTGCCCCCGGACCGACGGCAACTATTTTGCCTTCCGATGGTTTCTCCTGAGCGGTATCGGGAATGATGATACCCCCCGCCGTTTTCTCTTCTTCGCCGACTCGGCGAACCAGCACACGATCGTGCAATGGCCTAAAACCCATTGTTTCCTCCAACTAAGATTTCACCAGAAAGTTACATGCACGCCCCCCAAAAAACGAATGGAGCTAGCACTCTTCCACTAAGACTGCCAGATATGTAGTAAGCAATTGGTCACAGTCAACCCCCCCCCACAGAAAAAAGCTTCTCATGCCTCAAAAATAGTTTAAAAAAAAGTGGAAAAATTTTTCTTCGGTAATTAATTTTTATCAATTTAGAGATCAGCTTTTTGGGTGTTTTCCTTGTTAACCACAAAGGCTCTTATACAGTTTGAAGTTCCAACATAGTTAGTTATTTAAGAAGGAACGAAATGTGTTGACCCGAGTAAACACACCTTTGCAAGAAAAAATTATTTATTGCGGAGCACCATTAAGATCTGGGTTTTTCCGATACCGGCGATACAGATAAATGCCCAAAGCCGCTGACAACACAAACAGCACCACACTCAAGGTAATGCGGAAAGCAGGTTCCAGGTTAATACCACTTCCCAGTAGCGCAAAGATGACGGTCTGGGGGATGTATCCGATTGTTGAACCGGTAATGAAAGCCATCGCACGGGCACTTGATACCCCGGCGACAAGATTAGTAATAAAGTTACTTCCGAGGGGTAAAAGACGAATTAGCAGTGTCATGGCAAATGTATTGTCTTTCAGGAATGTGTCTGCCTTTTTTATGCGTTTAGGAAAACGTTTTGAGACGATATTACGTCCGATAAAACGTGCAAAGAAAAACGAAATAAGACAACCCATTGCCGTTGCTGCAAGGGCGAGAAAAATCCCCGGATTTAGTCCAAAGGCATATCCCCCGAGAAAGGAGACTACCTGGCGCGGAAGACCGAAAGCGACAAATAATGCAGCGCCAACTAGATACAGTAATTCCCCATTCCTTCCTGGTCCTCGTACATGGGCATCTATCCATTCCTGGTTGAATACCCCGCCGAGACCTCCTCTTTGTGCTACAAAACCGATGATTACCAATACGACAATAAGGACTAAGCCCTGGAGAAGTGTGCGAAGAAGCATCGGCATGTGTCAGGGTGACCGAGGTTTGTCAGAAGAATTACAAATTTCGATTAACTCAACATGAATCTTGCGTCTATTTAACCAAGAAACTCCCAACAAATCTGCAAATCCGATCCATAAGCGGTTTAAGATACCGTAGTGAGACTTACCGTGTATACGGGGTCGATGATTTACTTCCACGGACTTCACTCGACCACCATTGCGAAGCATCAATGCTGGCATGAACCTGTGCATGTGATTGAACGCTGGAAAACACAAGAAATCTTCCCGCCGAAATATTTTTAAACCGCAACCAGTATCTGGTGTATGGTCAGATAAAAGGCTAGAACGAATGGCATTGGCAATACGAGATGAAACCCGTTTACTCCAACTATCACTACGACCTTTTCGCCATCCGGCGACCATTAAACGTCCGTCATCTTTTGAGTGAGAGTAATATGTCTCTAGAAGCGTTGGAATATCTGCCGGGTCATTCTGTCCGTCACCATCCAAGGTTACAATTAACGGTGCTTTTGCAGCTGTGACGCCTGAATAAATAGCGGCGCTCTGGCCTTTTCTGCTAAAGTGTTGCAACGCCCTGAAGCCCGTAAGGGAGCCTGTAAGATCCAATAAAACTTGGTAAGAATTATCGGTGCTGCCATCATCTACATATATGATTTCATGAGGAACAAAGGGTAGCAAGATATCCGAAATTTCTTTTGCCAGTCGGCCAATGTTTTCCTCCTCATTATGGACAGGTACTATTACCGACAAGGCGAGACTGTCGCTATTATCCCTAGGGGTGTATTGTTTGGGGGCCGTATCATTAGTCATTAATATAGGGATTAATACACTTCCCGCGCTTTCCTGAAAAGAATCTTTGGTGGTAACAATTTTGTCCCGCAATTTTTGTTGTCTGAAAAGCTCGAGTATGTCACCGTTCCATGAAATTCTTGGTGACGAGTATTTTGTTTGGAGGAAACCAGATGACCCAAGTATTACGGAGTAAGTATGCGGGTGATGTTACGCCAAAAGAAGCTTGGGATATTTTAGAGAACGATGGTAAATCAATCTTAATTGATTGCAGAACAGATGCGGAATGGTCCTATGTTGGTGCGCCCAATCTCTCACAAATTGCTAAGAAGCCGATTAAAATTTCATGGAAAGTGTTTCCAGAAATGGACATAAATCCCGAATTTCAGACAGAAATAACTGCGGCCTGTCCTGATAAGGAAGCAAAACTTCTTTTCCTTTGCCGTTCGGGTGTACGGTCCATCGATGCTGCTATTTCAGCCACCGAGGCTGGCTATAAAAACGCTTACAACATACTGGAAGGATTTGAAGGTGATCAGGATGACCAGGGACACCGAGGTCGATTGGGCGGTTGGAGGTTCAGTGGCCTTCCGTGGAAACAAGGTTAGCTTGTTTACCATACCCGCTTGCTAAAATTTGATGCAAGATGCGACTGGCTTTAAGAACTTCAACCCCTTTCTATATTGGCAGTTAGCAGTTTATATCCCTAAGGCTTGATCTAAATCTTCCATAATATCCTCTATATCTTCCAGTCCGACAGAAATCCTAACCAGGCCATCAGTGACGCCAACTGCATCCCGCTCTTCCTGGCTTAGGCGCTGGTGTGTGGTGCTTGCGGGATGGGTAACGAGGCTCTTGGCGTCACCTAAGTTATTTGAGATATCAATAAGTTTGAAGGCGTTCATAACCTTGAAAGCTTGTTTAATTCCACCTTCTAATTCAAAACAAACGATGCTACCGGCATCCGACATTTGTTTCTTGTAGAGGTTATGTTGGGGATGGGTCTTTAGTCCTGGGTATATAACCTTCGAGAGTTCAGTGTGGGTTGAAAGAAGTTCAGCAACTTTTCTGGCGTTAGAACAATGTTGCGCCATTCGAAGTTCGAGTGTTTCCAATCCTTTCAACAAAGTCCATGCATTAAAAGGACTTAATGATGGTCCCGTGTGCCGTAAAAACTGCAACAGATCACCGTCTGCAAATTCCACGTCATTTGTTAGAATTGCTCCTCCCATAGCCCTACCCTGTCCATCAATATGTTTGGTCGCCGAATAAACCACGATATCTGCGCCAAACTCGATTGGTTTTTGCAGGATCGGCGTAGCAAATACATTATCCACTACCACCTTTGCGCCGACTTTGTGTGCGAGGGAACATACAGCCTCAATATCGATAAGATCCATTTGCGGGTTTGAGGGAGTTTCCATAAAAACAACATCGGTAGGTTTGTTTAGGGCATCTTCCCATTCATTTAAGTTAGTGCCGTCAACCATGACGCTTTCCACACCAAATTTAGGCAAGAACTCCGAACAGACTACGTGACAGGAGCCAAACAGGGCTTTAGATGCTACCAGTCGATCTCCTGCTTTGAGTTGGGCTGCTAACGATGCCCAAACCGCCGCCATGCCGGTTGCTGTGGCGCGGCAGGATTTGGTTCCCTCCAGGAGGCGCATACGTTCTTCGAACATACCTACGGTTGGGTTAGAAAAGCGAGAATAAATGTACCGGTCTTCTTGATTTTTGAAAGCCCGCTGCGCTTGTTCCGCAGATTCGTATACATACCCCGATGTTATGAATATAGCTTCATTTGTTTCGGCAAATTCCGAACGATTGGTGCCCCCCCGTACCAAATTAGTGCCGGTACGCCAGCTGGGTTTAGACGTTTTACGAACCATTTATGCCCCTCCTATGTGCTACGGAGATTTGAGATGAGGCCTAGGCTCCAAAAAAAATCCCCTGCCATTGGTGGCCGGGGCTTTCGCTCCGACCTTTTAGCTTGTTTATTTAACGTGGTCGCAATCCGGTCGAACAAATCACCACGATCCTCTAAAACATAAATACATTTAAAACATCGTCAAGAAGTATTCTTTGATTTTTTTGTTTTACTGTTTGATTTGTTCTTACATCTTGGCATTCGGTGATAGCCAGTTACAATAGGTTTTAAAGGAACCATAATTTATGACCGACATAGCAAAAACAGAAGATTTGTTTTTTAATCGCGCCGGGTTGGATAAATCCCGAGTAGAAGGAATTATCGGCGAATCCCTAGGAAATGCCGATGATGGCGAACTTTTTTTGGAATACCAACAGTCTGAAAATTTTGTTTTTGATGACGGCCAGCTTAAAAACGCAAATTTTGACACATCTCAAGGATTTGGATTGCGTGCAGTTGCGGGTGAGATGTCTGGCTATGCCCATGCCTCTGAGCTTAGCGAAGAGGCATTATTGCGGGCCGGAGATACGATAAAGGCGGTTCAAGTTGGTCACGACGGGACAATGGCTCAGGGGCCAGCGCAAACAAATCAAAGTTTTTACATGGAAGATAATCCATTAAACCAAACGCCCTTTGAGACCAAGGTGAGACTTTTGAGTGGAATGGATGCTTATGCTCGTGGTTTGGATGAACGAATTCGACAGTTTTCTGCATCACTTTCAGGTTCATGGCAGGCGGTGCAAATCATTCGTGCCGACGGCAGTCGCGCAGCCGATATCCGGCCTCTAGTAAGGCTTAATGTCTCTTGTATTGTGGGTGATGGCGACAGGTTAGAGGCTGGTAGCTATGGTACTGGAGGACGGGAGACATATGAGAGTTATATAAATTCTGATACTTGGCAGATGGCGGTCGAGGAAGCTCTCCGACAAGCTATTGTCAATTTGGGATCCGTTTCTGCGCCGGCTGGTGAGATGCCAGTTGTGCTGGGACCTGGCTGGCCGGCCATACTCTTACACGAGGCAATTGGCCATGGACTGGAGGGTGATTTTAATAGAAAAAAAACTTCTGCCTTCTCAGAATTAGTTGGTGAAAGGGTAGCTGCCCCTGGGGTCACGGTGGTAGATGATGGTACCATTGAAAACCGCCGAGGTTCTCTTACAGTTGATGATGAAGGCACCCCAACCCAGCGGACGGTGCTTATTGAAGACGGCGTTCTTACTGGATATATGCAGGATCGTATGAATGCCAGGCTGATGGGGAAGCATGCCACCGGTAACGGTAGGCGGGAGAGTTATGCCCACCTTCCCATGCCTCGCATGACTAATACAGTCATGGAGGATGGCAACTATGACCCAGAAGAAATCATAAAGTCCGTAAAGAAGGGACTTTATGCAGTAAATTTTGGTGGCGGCCAGGTCGACATAACTTCTGGTAAATTTGTTTTTACCTGTACCGAAGCGTATCAGGTAGAAAACGGAAAAATAGGAGCGGCAGTTAAAGGCGCTACATTGATAGGCAATGGCCCGGATGCTCTTACTAAGGTATCCTTGATCGGGAACGACATGGCCCTTGATCCTGGCGTAGGTACCTGCGGTAAAGATGGACAGAGTGTGCCTGTTGGCGTTGGCCAGCCCACAATCCTATTGGATGAACTTACAGTAGGCGGTACTGAGGTATAGTCGGTGATGTCGAAAAACCTAAAAAACCGACGCTGGGTTTTGGCCGATTATCCGGAAGCTATGCCTGATGAAACACATTTCCAATTTGAAGCAAGCGTGCCGTTACCGGTCTTGGAAGAGGACCAAATTTTGGTTCAGGCTCATTTTCTTTCAGTTGATCCCTACATGCGGGGGCGTATAAGTCCAGAAGCCGGCTATACTGCAGGAGTGAAACCCGGCGGACTTCTGCCTGCTGGCGGTGTTGGTGAAGTGATAGAGTCTCGTTCAAAATTGTTTAGTGAGGGGGAATTTGTCGAGTCGATGAATTTTGGCTGGCAGGAATATTCAGTTCTCAGTGCTGGCAGCACTCAAAAAGTTGATCCCGCTCTTGCCCCGATTCAAAGTTCATTGAGCTATCTCGGCATGCCGGGCATGACGGCCTATTTTGGATTGTTTGATGTCGGTGCGGCGAAGCCTGGGGAAACAGTCCTTATATCTGCAGCCTCTGGTGCTGTCGGTCAGGTAGCAGGTCAACTGGCCAAGGCTCATGGTTGTCGAGCAGTTGCCGTCGCTTCCAACGAGGCAAAGCTGGATTGGTGCCGAGAAATTGGTTACGACGTTGGTATCAACTATCGGGAGACAGAAGATCTCCCGAAAACTATAAACGATTGCTGCCCCAATGGTGTTGATGTTTATTTTGATAATACCGCCGGCCCAATTCATGACGCAGTTATGCAAAATTTAAATTTAAATGCCCGAGTGGCAGTGTGCGGGGTAGTGTCACTCGCGGACAAAATAGGCAAACCAGATATTGGTCAACGTTATCTTCGGCAAATACTGGTCAATCGCGCCCGTATTCAAGGTTTTCTCGTGTTTGATTTTGCTGAAAGGTATGATGAAGCTAGGGATTATATCAGTGGATTTGTCCGTGATGGTACGTTTAAGTTTAAGGAAGATATATCCGATGGTATTGAATCCATGGCTAAATCGTTTATTGACCTCTTACATAGTGAGAACTTTGGTAAGAAGCTGATAAAAATCTAGCCATTCTTTGCAGTAAAATACTTCTTTCTGATTAGAAAATCTGCCCCAATACTATGCCCGTCAGTAGGATCCAACAAAATAGTCGGTTGGACTTGAATTTAGTCAGACAATCTGCAGGGTCATCTATATTCACATCTCTTGCTTGCCAAAATAACTGCAATGTCGCAAGCACCAGTGCCACGTAGAAGGGCCAACTAAGCCCCGCGAGGTAACCGGTTTCGGCGATTAGAATTACAGTTGCCGTGTAGAACACAAATAACCAAGGACGTGTTTTATCTCTCAATTTGAGTGCTGAAGACTTAACGCCCGCAATCAAATCGTCTTCCTTATCCTGATGGGCGTAGATTGTGTCGTAGCCAAGTGTCCAGCATATACCTGCGACGTATAATATAAAAGCGGGCAGCTGCAGGTCCCCTCTTACGGCGGCCCAGCCTAAAAACGCTCCCCAGTTAAAGGTAAGCCCCAGAGCGAACTGAGGCCAATTGGTAATGCGTTTCATGAATGGATAAATTGCCACTAAAAAAAGCGACGCCACACCTACCAAAATGGCGAAGTGGTTTAATTGCAGAAGTACAGTAAGACCAATAAGTGAAAGGAAGATCATGAATAATACGGCTTGCGGCACGCTAACGGCTCCCGATGGGATGGGTCGGTCGGCTGTTCGAGCTACCTTGGCATCAAACTTTCTATCGGTAATGTCGTTAAATGTGCAGCCTGCGCCTCGCATTACTATCGCACCTATGCCAAACAAAAGGTATAGCCAAAGGGTTTCACCCAAGACATCCGGTGTCGGCGCCCAGTTGTTGGTCGCTAGTGCTAAAGACCACCAGCAAGGAAACAACACGAGCCAAGTACCAATGGGACGGTCAAAGCGCGCCAGCCTGAAATATGGCTTGATCGTTGCCGGCAGTATTAGGTCCAACCAACCGCCTTTTTTG